>Ga0334893_1000052_pt1 | contig 207469 bp, 164 predicted proteins | sample GraSluR3_MG_5_FD_207218 | JGI IMG/M metagenome (GOLD analysis project Ga0334893, IMG submission 207218) | Sludge microbial communities from methane-producing bioreactor in Wageningen University, Netherlands - Granular Sludge_09_05-R3 | ecosystem: Engineered > Bioreactor > Anaerobic >...
GACAACGCAACCTTGGCTTTCACGTTGAGCGAGGGCGTTGTTGCGCCCGCCGGATTCATCCTGAGTCCTGACGGTTCGTTCTCGTTTGATCCGACAGGCGAGGCCTATGAGCATCTTGGCGCGGGTGATTCCGTGATCCTGACCGTGCCTGTGACGGTGACGGACGAGCACGGAGCCACGGACGCCACCCAGGTGCGCATCACGGTCAACGGAACCAATGACGCGCCCGTGGTGGGCGAGAGCGTGGCCTTTGCGGGCAGGGAAGACACCGCCTTCATTATCACCGACGAACAGCTTCTCGCCACGGCTTCGGATGTGGACGGGGGCACCTTGAGCGTCCGAAACCTCGCCTCCGGGAACGGAACCGTCTTTGATAACGGCGACGGGACCTGGACCTTCACGCCGGACGAGCATTTCAGCGGCCAGGCTACATTGCGGTATGATGTCTTCGACGGCGTGGACGCCACTCCGGTGGAAGGCATAATATCCCTGAGCGCAGTGGCGGATGCGCCGACCCTTTTCATCCAGGTGGCGAACCTGGATGTCCAGCCCAACGACACGGCGGACTTCAGCGACGCCCTGACAGGGGTCAGATTCGACCTGACGAACCACGACGCCCAGACCGTGGCGGGTTCGACCGATCGTTGGGACGCTACCGAGGCGACGGGTTCGGACTTCGACGACGTATTTGCCTTCGGCAATTTGCAGGCGGGCGAGACGTATACGGTCCACGGGGGCGGCGGCGTCAACACCATCGATCTCTCCGCTTTCCCCAGCGGGCGGGTACTGCTGGACAACGAGGCCCGCACCATCACGGTGGACGTGGACGGCGAGGGCAACACCGCGACCATCTATTACGACAACGTCACCAAGGTGGAGTTTGATTCGTCCGTGTTCGACGGCTCACCGCATTCCCTGGAACTGGCGACGGATCACGACTGGCTGGTGGAAGGCAAGTCCATCGAGGTCTTCAGCCACGGCGGAAGCGATTGGGCGATCACGCCTGTGGGGTTCGAAGGGGCCCTCGATGAGAACTTCACGCTCGAAGCCACGGTCACGGCCCACAAAGATGGCTCCTGGGCCAACGGCGCCATCGTCTTCGACTACCAGGACGAGAATAACTTCAAGATGGCCGTCGCCCGAATTGGCGCGGACAATTGGTCCTTTGAGCAATTCAGCGACGGCGTGCATTCGACCGTCGTCTCCACCGGATACATCAGGCTGGACCGCGAGGTGCCCAACACCATCGAATTGCGGGTCGAGGGCAGCGTCGCATCGATTTATTCCGGCGGCGTATTGCAGATATCGCATGATTTCGACGAGCCGTTGAACGACGGCCGGATCGGTGTGGCCACGAACAATTCCCATTCCTCCTTCGAGCTCGACATGGCCCCGTCGAACTGGGCGCCTTCGGTGGAGGACTACGATTTGCGTATGCAGATTCAGGAAGGGGAGATAACCACGGGCAACGTGTTGCGCGACGCGGTCGATCCCGAAGGCGCGGAACTCGTCCTGGTCGGTTTCAGCCAGGGCGCGCACGGCACGGTCGAGGACAATGGCGACGGGACCTTCTCCTACCGCCCGGTGGAAGGCTGGGTTGGATCGGACAACTTCACCTACCAGGTGAGCGACGGCGAGAACATCACGGAAGGCATCGTCAATGTCGACGTTCAGGGCAACGCTGCCGTTTCGGTCCTTCGGGGTGAACCCTTCAGCCTGGATCTCGGCGCGGCGCTGGTGGACGTCGACGGCTCGGAAACCCTGACCGTTGGCCTTGAGGGCGTTCCGGAAGGCTCCGCAGTCACGGACGGTGTGTTCACCCGCACCGCCGGGGCGGACGGCAAGGTCGATGTCACCGGCATGGACACCAATCGGATGACCATGACGCCGCCAGCCGGGCAGACGGAGAGTTTCGATGTGACGGTCCGCGCCACGGCCACGGAGCAGGAGGGCGGGGCCGTCGACGCAACCAGTGTTTTCAGTGTCTTCATCATCAACGACGCGCCGCTCGTCACCGGCCCCGCCGAGTTCGCCCTGGCTGAGGACGGGACCATGGTCATCAGTTCGGACGACCTGCTCGCCAATGCCTCAGATCCCAATGACGACGCGCTGTCCGTCGAGAATCTCACCGCGACGGGCGGCGTCCTCACGGACAACGGCGACAACACCTGGACCTTTACGCCGGACGAGAATTTCAACGGCCGGATCGACCTGAGCTACGATGTCGCCGACGGCATGGACTCGGTTCCGGCAACCGGCATCATCCTTGTTACCGCGGTCAACGACGCACCGCAGGCGGCGGTTCCCGCCGGTCTTGGCACGGATGAGGACACCGCGGTCGTCCTCACCCGGGAGCAGCTCCTGGGCGACGCCATGGACGCGGACGGCGATCCGTTGAGCGTCGAGAATCTCACAATCGGCAACGGCGTCCTCACGGACAACGGCGACAACACCTGGACCTTTGCTCCGGACGCGGATTTCAGCGGTGAAGCGGTCATTTCCTATGACGTGTCCGACGGGACCGTGTTCACGCATGTCGAAGGGACCCTCGCCGTTGCCGGTGTGGCCGACGGCGCGATCATTACCCTGGAAGGCGTTCCCGGCGAAGCCCTCGCCTCCTTCGGCGACGAGAACATCTCCGGCCGCGGCGATTCGGCGACGCTGAGCGGGTGGGAGACGGACAACACCGGCGGCTATATCGAGTCCTACGAGGACTGGGTGTACGGGGTCGAGGACGGCAGGGGGATGGTGGTCGAGCTGGAAAGAAACGCGGGCGACGCCAGCAACATCTATCGCAATGTGGATGTCGAGGCGGGCGACACCGTCCGGCTGACGTTCGACCTCACGGCCAGGGCCGGTGCCGCGGGCGAGGCGTCCGCCGTGGACGTCATGTGGGAAGGCGTGGTGGTCGATACCATCGTTCCGGAAGTGGCCTGGGAAAGCTACAGCTACACCTTCACGGCCACCACCGATCAGCCCAGGCTGGAGCTCAAGGCCACGAACAGCGACGGCTTCGGAGCCGTGCTCGACGTCATCCAGGTGAGCGAAGTAGTCACCGACGTTCTCGAAGACACGGCCGTCGCCCTCAAGCTGGACGCCCAACTGATCGACACGGACGGCTCGGAAGTCCTGCAATCCCTCACCTTGGACGACCTTGCCGTGGGATCGGTCGTGAGTGATGGCGTGAATCAAATCGCCATAGCCGAAGCGGGACAGGCCGTGGATGTGAAGGATTGGGACCTGAACAATCTGACCGTCACTCCGCAGCCGAATTTCAACGGCGAACTGGTGATCCGCGTGTCCGCTACCACACTGGACACGGGCGGCGACGTCAAGACCACCACGGCGTCCACTTCCTTCGACATTCTCGCGGTCAACGACGCGCCCGAGGTGACCGCCACGGGCAGCCCGGTCGCCTCGGGCATCGCCCAGACCATCGCCGTGGTCACCGATGTGGACGGCGTCGTCGACAGCAGCGCCCTGGCGGCGGAGCACGGCGCGGTGTCCATGGATGCGGACGGCAATATCCTCTATACGGCCGACGACGGCTACACGGGAGCGGACACTGTCACCATCTCGGTGACCGACGATTCCGGAGCCGTCACGCAGCAGACGTTGAACCTGGACGTCATGAACGGCATCGTCGGCACGGCGCAGGGAGACGCGCTGTTCGGGACGGCGGCAAATGACTACATCTCCGGCCTCGACGGGGGCGACTTGCTGACGGGCGGCGCGGGCGACGACTACCTCTCGGGCGGAGAAGGTGGCGACGCCATCTCGGACATTTCCGGAAACGACACGCTGGACGGTGGCGGCGGGGACGACAACCTGTCGGCCGGGGAGGGGAACGACCTTCTTCTGGGCGGCGACGGGAACGATTACCTGACCGGCGGCGGGGGAAACGACGACCTGTTCGGCGGCGCAGGAAACGACACGGCCTCCTTTGCCGGGACCAGGGACGAGTACCTGATCGAAGCGGGCGAGGACGGCGGTTTCATCGTGACCGATACCGTGGCCGGGCGGGACGGCCGGGACACCCTTTCCGACGTGGAGATATTGGAATTCAATGACCAGACCCTCGAATACAACGGCGATGACTGGGTCCTGCAGACCGAAGCCGCGCCGGATGCCATGGCGGCGCAGGCCGAAGGCGACTGGGTCGCGGCGGTGGATGAGCCTGCCGCGGAAGAGACCACGGCCGCGACGGCCGAGGTCGACATGGACCCCGGCGCAGAGGATGGCACGGTCGTAACGGACCCGGATGCGACGGAGGAGACCACGCCTATCATTTGACAGGGAAAAGGATGTGGGGTCGCCTCGAAGCGAAAGCTGAGGCGGCCTGCGCCAGATGGCCCCGGACGTGCGTCCGGGGCTTTTTTTGCGCCTTTTCATCCGTTCGGCGTTCCAGGGGGATGCCTGGACGGCCTGTTTACATGAACATGAGTTCACGTTACACACTGCTACTTCATGATTTCAATGCCGGAAAGGAACGTGTTAGGACAATCCGTTATTTCCAAATTCGCGGCCTTGGCCGTCGCGTTGGGCCTGTTGTGGGCGTTCCCGCTCTTGTCCTGCGCCTGGGGTGCGGACTCGCCAGTGGTCATCAATGAGATTTTCGTGGATGGTTCATCCAATTATACCGACTGGATAGAGTTGTATAACAAAGGGGACAAGCCGGTGTCCCTCAAGGGATACGTGCTGACCGATAATCTGGAAGAGCGGCGTTGGGTCATTCCGGTAGACTTCATTATCAAGCCTGGCGGCTTCAAGCTATTCTACTGCGACAATGGGGGCTTTCACGATCACGCGGGGTTCGGGTTGGACAGCATTTCGGGTGAGGTCGGGTTGTTCCGGCCGGACGGCGGACTGGCCGATTCCCTGGTCTATGACGATCTTCCCCGATTCTCCTCCCTGGGGCGTTGGCCCGACGGAACGGGTGAGTTCTTCGTTCACGACGATCCGACCCGGGGGAGCGCCAATCCGGAGGGCCTGAATCCCATGCGGAGCACGCGCGAGGCTCCGATTTCCTTTTCCCGGCCATCCGGCCGATACGACACCCCCTTTGATCTGATCCTGACCGCTCCCGAAGGGATGCGGATTCGCTATACCATGGACGGTTCCCTGCCCGACGCCAAGTCGCCCCTTTACGACGCGCCCCTGCGTATCGAGGAGACCGCCGTCCTGCGCGCTTCGGCCGTGAGCCCCGAGGGCCGGGCCCATGCGGTCTTCACCCGGTCCTATATCCTGAACGAGCGCACACGGCTGCCCGTGGTTTCGGTGGTCTCGGACCCCAAGAATTTGTGGGACCGGGAGGTGGGTATCTACGCGGAGGGCTTCACCGACAAGGAAGGCGTGGGCACTTCCCAGAATTGGCGTCACAACTGGCGGCGGCCCGTGCACCTGGATTTTCTGGCGGAAACCGGCGATTGGCAGGTGGACGGCAAGATGCGCATCTACGGGGGAGCCTCCCGGGCGCGTCCCCAGAAGTCTTTCGTCATATACGCCACGAGCCAGGAGGAGCCGTACGGCATCAGGCATCGGCTGTTCCCGGGCAATCCCCGCGATGCCTACGCCGGGATCATTTTGCGCAACGGCGGCGACGCCTGGCTGCGCACGGGAATCCGCGACGCCTTTCAGCAGGAAATGGTCCGGGGACGGGTGGCCTGCGACACCTTGGACTACCGGCCCGTCATCGCGTATCTCAATGGGCGGTACTGGGGCATCTATGGTATGCGGGAACACATGAGCCGCAAGAACCTGCTGGCCCGGCACGGCCTGCCCGTCCAGCCCGTCGACGTCATGGATGGCGGCCGTGAAGTGGGGTCCGAAAAGGGGCCTTTCGCCGACATGCCCGCCGTGCCCGTGGAAGGGGACTACCGTCCCACTCTGGAGGCCCTTGATATCGACGCTTTTCTGGATTATCTGGCCGTTGAGTTGTATTCGGGCAATCCCGATTGGCCCGATGGCAACATCAAGTGTTGGCGGCCCAAGTCCAAGGCCATCAAGTGGCAATGGATTCTTTTCGATCTGGATCGGGGTTTTGACGGCAAGCGCGGCAAGTCCGTGGACGAAGATCCCTTCGACATCCTGTACCGGCGGCGCGGCGGGGAAGGGCTCATGTTCCGGGAGCTGGCCAAAAACCCCGGTTTCGTCCAGGATATCTGCGCCCGGCTGGCCGTACACATGCTGACCACCTTTGCCCCGGAGAGGGGGCTAGCTATTCTGGACCGCATCGCCGGGGACCTCAGGCCGGAAATGGAGCGGCATTTCGACCGCTGGCGCTGGAGCTGGAATTTCGAGCGGCTGTTCATGAGCATGAACCGATGGGACGCCTACCTCGATCAGTTGCGCGACTATTGCCGCGAACGGCCACAGGCCATGCTGAACATTCTCGACAAACGGTTCGGGGTGGGGACGGCTCAGAATATTCGCATTCGTATTGCCCGGCAGGGGCGGGGGCGCATCCTGGCGGAAAACGTTCCGCTTGACGACGGGCGGCTGGAAGGTCCCGTTCCGCGTTCCCTGGTCATCCACGTTAGCGTCGAACCTGAGCCGGGATTCGTTTTCAAGGGCTGGCGCGATCACCCGGAGAGCGGACCGCAAATCAGTGTGAGGGCGGGGCAGACCTTCATTGACACCGCAATTTTCGAGCCCGACAACAAGCAAAGGGAAAAAGAATGAAAGACAGTCCTTGGTTCAACAGCACCAAATCCCGAATTGCGGGGTGTTTGCTCGCGGCCGTTTCCACGGCGGCGGCCACGGTCATTGATTCGGCCGTCGAGCACGCCGAACTCTCTCGGCTGACCAGGGAACTGCCCGTTGCGGCGGGTATCGGCCTCGCTCTCGGCGTCCTGTATTATCTGGCCATGCGCTATGTGCTGCCGAGGCTGGAGCGACAGCAGGGCGACGAGTTGTGGGCCGGTTTGACCTGGTTCAACCTCGGCACCCTGAGCCTGTGGCTGCCTCTCTTTCCCCTGCCTTCCACGTATGTGAATTTCGGCATCGGGTTCGTCTTCAGCGGCGGCTGTGCCCGGCTGGTAGGGGCGGTGTACACCGTTTTCGGAGCCTCCCTGTCCAACCGCAAGCGGTTCGCCAACACCTTTGTCATGCTGGCCCTGACCATCATGCTGGTCATCTCGGTGGTCAAGGCGTCACTGGCCCTGTCCCTGGGGTTGGTCGGCGCACTGTCCATCATCCGTTTCAGGACGGCCATCAAGGAGCCGGAGGAGCTGGCATTTCTGTTCTTCACCGTGGCCATCGGTCTCGGGTTCGGTGCTGGAAGGTTTGGCATCACGTTGACGGCCTTCTGGGCCATCAGCGTGGGTTTCATCATGTTCCGCCGCATTCAGTCGGCCAAGCATATGGAGAACGCCTACCTCGTGACCGTGTACGGCCCGGAAAAGGACCTTCTGTCCTCCATGAGCCGGTTCCTGGATGAACGGAAGCTCCCGTATGAATTCACCCGCCTGGAGACCACCGACGATTCCAGTCATGTCAGTTTCCTCGTGGAGATCGACAGCGCGGGTGCCTTGGAGGCGCTGAACAGGCACTTCCGGCAGGAGTATCCCGGGACCAACATGACCATGATTCAGGCCAGGAGTCTCGTATAGTGGCGGGCAGCACTGACGGAACCCTTTCGTATCGCTACGAGCGGAAGTACGTCGTTCCCTTTCACATGCTGCCCAACCTTGGGGCCATCCTCCGCAGGAGCCGGTTCGGCTTCCGCGAAATTTATGCTGAACGAGACGTGCTCAACCTCTATTTCGATACTCCCATGTTCCGGTTTTATCACGAAAATGTGCAGGGGGTTGCGGATCGGAAGAAAGTCCGCATCCGTTGGTATGCCGACGGTCCCTTGTCCGGGAAATGCCGCTTGGAGATCAAGCGGAAGAGCGGATTGGTGGGGGCCAAGAACGTGTATCCGCTCACCCTGGAGAATGCCGATGTGATGGGGCTTCGATTTTTGGAAGAACTGCCCCTGCCCGATGATGTGCGGTTCGAATTGAACGAACTGCGTCCCACCTTGTTCAACAAGTACAAGAGGCGGTATTTCTTGTCGGCCGACGGCCGGTTCCGCATGACCATCGATCACAGCCTTCACTACAGCCATCCCAGCGTCCTGAGCCGGGGCGGCGGCATGGGAAGCCCGGACATGATGGCCGTGCTGGAACTCAAATACGCCCATGAGGACGATTGCGACGCCGCTTATGTGGCGTCCGACATTCCATTGCAGTTGTCCAGGAAATCCAAGTACGTGACCGGCATCAGCGCGGTCTACAACTGCTGATCCGCGGAAACGCTCCGTGGCGGGTGTCTGAACGCGGCAGCGGGCCGCATTTCTCCGGCCTGTATTTTTAACGGTTGGATGAAGGGTTTCGAACGAGCGTTCGAAGCCCTTTTCGTTTGCCGGTCCTGCCTGCCGGGACGGGCTTGACGCGGGCGGCGCGCTATGGGGATTATGCCGCCTGATGACGGCCCTGGCGAGGCGAAGGGCCCGGAGCCGGGCGCATGACCAACACTGAATCCAATGGAGAGAAAATGTCCCTGATTCTGCTGCATTATCCAAGTTGAACAACGTCGCGCAAGGCCAAGGCTTGGCTTGAGGACAACGGCGTGGAATTCGTGATCCGGCATATCGTCAAGGAAACTCCGACCCGCGAGGAGTTCCTGGCGTGGAAAGAGATCGCCGGTGTGGACAGAAAGCGGTTCGTCAACACAAACGGCAAGAAATACAAGGAACTCGGATTGAAGGACACCATCGACGCCATGTCGGACGAGACGCTGTTCGACGTTCTGGCCACGGACGGGATGCTCGTCAAACGGCCCATCCTTGTGGGCGGCGATTTTGTCCTGATAGGTTTCAAACAGGCCGAATGGGAAGCAGCCCTGTCGTAGCGGTTTGGGGAATCCTTCGCACAACATTCCGTTTTTTGTGTGTCTTGTCATCGTTTCGGGCAGACGCCGGGATCGTGGCGTGAAAATGTTTTGTTGCGGGGCTTGTGTCGCCGGGGAATAGGCTACATACTATGCCCAAGTGAATACAATATATCCTCAAAGGAGCCTGATTATGTGCAAGAACTGCGGTTGCAATTCCGGCAAGGACCGGGCTGCCCACCAGCACGCCCACGGCGGCAAGGACAGCCACCAACATGAGCACGAGCATCAACACTCCCATGTGCATGAGCATACTCACGAGGACGGGACCACCCATACCCATGAGCACAGCCACCTGCACAGCCATTCGCATAGCCACGGACACGAGCATGGGGCCGGGGAGGAACATGAGCACGGCCATGGTGTGCACAGCCATGATGCCTACCATGCCCACGACGGCGGCGATGGGCACGGCCACAGCCACGATTAGCCTGGGTTCCGGCCGGAAGGACGGCTTCAGGCGCAAGAAATCGTTCGGCGCGAGACCGGAATTTTGCGGCTCGGCGGGGGGGCCTTCCGGGCCTTTTTGCTTGGCGGCGACGGAAACCCCGGCTCGGCGGGGCGGCAAGCCGTTGTCCGCCTTTGTGTTTGGCCGCCCGTTGGGCCAAAACAGGGGAACGTATTCCCGGAGGAACGCATGACAGACGATATTGCACGATTGGCGGCCGGAATGGCGGACAGGCTCGTTGCGAGACGGCGCGACCTGCACCGTTATCCCGAGACGGCCTGGACCGAGTTCCGAACCGCTTCCCTGGTGGCGGGCGCGCTTGCTGACGCCGGGTATGAACTGCGCCTCGGCGGGGAGGCCGTGCGCAGGGAGAGCATGTTGGGCGTGCCCCCGGCTGAAGAGCTAGCCGCCCACATGGAACGGGCCGAGGCCCAGGGGGGCGATCCCGCGCTGATCGGGCGCATGGCGGGCGGCCTGACCGGAGTTGTCGGGGAGCTCAAGTGCGGCGAAGGGCCGGTCGTGGCCTTGCGGTTCGACATGGACGCCAACGACATGGACGAGGCCCGCGACGACTCGCATCGGCCGCACCGCGAGGGATTCGATTCGGTCAATCCGGGGGCGATGCACGCCTGCGGCCATGACGGGCATGTCGCCATCGGTCTGGGGGTTGCCGAGGCCCTGGCCGCGCTCAGGGACCGGCTTAACGGCACGGTCCGCTTGATCTTTCAGCCCGGCGAAGAGGGTGTGCGCGGGGCCGGTCCCATGGTGGACGCCGGGGCGCTCGACGGGGTGGACTACCTCCTTGGAGGCCATATCGGCTTCCAGGCGAGGAAGACCGGACAGCTTGTCTGCGGCACCGATAAATTTCTGGCCACCACCAAGTTCGACGTGACCTTCACCGGGGTTCCGGCCCATGCCGGAGCGGCTCCGGAGCAGGGACGCAACGCCTTGCTTGCCGCCGCCTGCGCAGCCCTGAACATGCACGCCATCCCCCGTCATGGGCAAGGCGGCTCGCGGATCACCGTGGGCGTTCTCAACGCGGGCCAGGCGCGCAACGTCATCCCCCCGAACGGCCTGCTCAAGGCCGAGTCCCGGGGCGAGACCACCGAAATAAACGACTATGTCTTCGCCCGCGCAAAGGACGTGGCGGCCGGGGCCGCGCACATGTACGGCGTGGACCATGCCGTCGCCGTGGTCGGCCGGAGCGCGAGCGGGGGAAGCGACCCCGAGCTGGCGGTCCGGGTCAGGCGGATCGCCGAAGCGATGCCCTTTTTCGAGCCTTCGGGGATAGTCGACTCCGTCGATCTGCGCGGCAGCGAGGACTTCGCCGTCATGCTGGCCGAGGTCCGACGGCAGGGCGGCACGGGCACCTATGTCATGATTGGCAGCAATCTCGCATCCGGGCACCACAGTTTCCATTTCGATTTCGACGAATGCAGTCTGGCTCCCGGCGTGGAGTTGTTCGTCCGTTGCGTTTTCGACTGCATGACCCTGCCCGCGCTGGTCAGGGCCTGATGCGGTCGGGGCGTCGGGAGTTCGGCTCCGTAGCGCCGCCTACTTGCGCGGAACGCCGTATAGCTTGAGCAGGGCGTATAGCCGCGCCCGCGACAGGCCGGAGATGTCGCAGGAAGCGGGGATGTCGCCGCCCGTAATCTCCATGAGGTTCTTGAGATATCGCTCCTCGCTCTGGGCGATTTGCTGGTCCCGGTAGGTGCGCAGGTCCGGGAAGGTTTCCGGCGGGGCGATTTCGTGATGGTGGGTGGGTTTCGCGTCCGGCGTGGCGGGCTCCATGGCGCGCCGGGCGATGCGGGCGCGGATGGCCTTGGGCAGGTGGCGCGGGAAAAGCACCGCGTCGTTGCCCGCCCTGGACAACGCCTGTTCCAGGGTGTGGATCAGCTCCCGGACGTTTCCCGGCCAGTCGTAGTGCATGAGTTCGTCCAGAAAGTCCGGCGAGAACCCCTTGGTGGACATATTGAGCTTTTCACAGTGACGCTGGATGAACTTGCAGGTCATCTCGTTGATGTCTTCGGCTATGTCCCGGAGCGCGGGCAACCGGATGTGCATACCGCGCAGCCGGAAATAGAGGTCGCGCCGGAACTCCTCGTTCTCGACCATGCGCTCCAGGTCCCTGTTGGTCGCCGCCACCAGCCTGAAGTCGCTGGTGATCTCCCTTGTCCCGCCCACGAGCCGGAAACTGCGTCCTTCGAGCACCCGGAGGAAGACCTTTTGGAGGGACATGGGCAACTCGCCCACCTCGTCCAGGAACAGGGTCCCCTGGTCCGCCTGTTTGATTAACCCAACCGTGGGGGCGTCCGCACTGGTGAAGGCTCCCCGTTCATGCCCGAAGAGCAGGCTTTCGGCCAGGTTCTCGGGCATGGCGGCGCAGTCGACGACCACGAACGGCTTGTTCTGTCTGGTCGAATTCTTGTGGATGGACCGGGCGAAAAGTTCCTTGCCCGTGCCTGTTTCGCCGATGAGCAGGACGTTTATGTCACTGGTGGCGGCCTGGGCCACCGAATCGAGACAGGAGAGCATGGCCCGGCTGTTGCCGATGATCCCCTGACGTCTGAGGGACACCGGGCAGAAGCCGGAGTGGACCTTCGTGTGGTAGGTTATGACCCGTTCCAGAAGGACCAGGAGGCGTTGCAGGTTCAGGGGCTTGGTGATGTAGTTCCAGGCTCCGCTCTGGATGGCGCGTTCGGCGATATCCGGGTCCCGCCTGTGGGTGACGATGATGGTTTCGGGAAAGGAAGGCACCTCCCTGATGAGAGCTAGGTGATTCACGGCGTCGCCTTCGGGCAGATCGTCCCCGAGCAGGACCGCCTTGAACGTGCCCGTGTGCAGTATGCCCAGGGCCTTGGACAGCGAATCACAGGAGTCCGACGGAAAGCCGTGCTCCAGGAGCGATTCGGCCAGCTTTTCGGCAAAGGCCGCATCGCCGTCTACGATGAGAATGTCTGTCATGGGGTGCCTCTCCCCTTACAGTATGAATATATCCTCACGCGTAGCATTTTTTTCTGTCTGTGGGCAATGTCTTTTGTCGACCGGGATTCCTGAAAAAAATAAATCCATTTTATCCCGTCCCGCCCGGTTGTCTTGCCGGGCGAGATTGTTTCGGGGCGAAAATTCCCTGGAGACCAGGAGAGTGTTTCATGCCGCAACAAGGCTGAAACTCCCGATGAAATAGGTTCTCAACTCTCTTCGAAGGGGTGTTCCGTCTTGTCCGGCAAGAACCGTCTTGCGCGACAAGACGAAAAATGCCCGAATTTTACAGTGTTTATGCTGTCTCTGTGGACATGTCTCCACATTATCATCCTCATATTCCTCTCTATGTTTGAAACGGCATGTATTTTGACTTGGAGAGAAAGTGAGTTGCCTGCGCATGTTTGGAGTTCATGTTGATTTTCACTGATTTCGTCTTCTGATTCAGGTGGTTGGCCAAGATTATGTTGGCCGGGCGACAGTCGGGCGGGAGAGTTCGTGAGTCACCAGCTCTCCCGGAGGAGGCGGCACTATTGGCGAGACCGGGAAGATCGGCAGGAGGGTCTGCGGATGAGGCGAAAGTGGGATGCGAAGACCAAGGCCAGGATCGTGCTGGCGGGGTTGATGGGCGAATGCGTCAACGACCTCTGCAGGGCTCATGACCTGCGCCCGGGCCAATACTACAAGTGGCGGGGGCATTTTCTGGAGAACAGCTACCGGGTGTTCGAAAAGCCGCCCATGGCGCCGAATGACATGGAGCTGGCGGCCGAGAACGAGGAACTCAAGAAGTTGGTGGGCGAGTTGACGTTGGAATTGACCAGCGGAAAGCCCGCGCGTTGATCACGGTTTTCACGGAGGATGGGACATGTCCAGAAAGATCGGTGTCTATGTCTGTCACTGCGGGTCCAATATTGCGGGCAAGGTCGATTGCCGGGAGGTGGCCGAGTTTGCGGGCGGCCTCAAGGATGTGGCCGTGGCCCGGGATTATCAGTTCATGTGTTCGGACCCGGGGCAGGAGATGATTATCAGGGACATCCGGGAGTACGGCCTCGACCGGGTCGTGGTCGCTTCCTGTTCGCCCAGGCTGCACGAGAAGACTTTCCAGCAGGCGTGTGCCAGGGCCGGGCTCAACCCGTACCTCATGCAGCACTGCTGCATCCGCGAACATTGCTCCTGGACCACGGCGGACCCGGTGGAAGCCACGGTCAAGGCGCGGCATATCGTCGAGGCGGCGGTGGAGCGGGTGGCCGACCACCAGAAGCTTTATTCCCGCGAGGTGGCGGTCCTGCCCGACGTCATGGTGGTGGGCGCGGGCATCGCGGGCATCCAGGCCGCCCTGGATATCGCCAAGTCCGGCCACAAGGTTCATCTGGTGGAGAAGAGCCCGTCCATCGGCGGGCACATGGCCCAGTTCGACAAGACGTTTCCCACCCTGGACTGCGCGGCCTGTATCTCCACGCCCAAAATGGTGGCCGTGAGCCAGGAACCGAACATCAACCTGATGACATGGTCCGAGGTGGAGGAAGTCACCGGGTTCGTGGGCAACTACACGGTCACGGTCATGCACAAGCCGCGCTATGTCCATGAGGACGTCTGTACCGGCTGCGGCGCGTGCCTGGAGAAGTGCCCGACCAAGGCTATCAGCGAATTCAACGAGGGGCTGGGCGTTCGCAAGGCCATCTACCGCAATTCCCCGCAGGCCGTGCCCAACACCCCGGTCATCGACGGGACCGTCTGCAAGAAGATCACCAAGGACAAGTGCGGCGTCTGCCAGAAGATATGCCCTACCGGGGCCATCGATTACGACATGAAGGAGACCCGCGAAGTCTTCCACGTCGGCTCCATCGTCCTGGCCACCGGCTATGACGCCATGGACCCGACCCCGCTCAGGGAATACGGGTTCGGCAAGTACGACGAGGTCTACACCGCCCTTCAGTTCGAGCGTCTGAACAACGCGGTCGGTCCCACCGAAGGACGCATCGTCATGAAGAACGGCGAGAAGCCGGAAAGCGTGGCCATCATCCATTGCGTAGGCAGCCGCGACAGGAACTACCACGAATACTGCTCGCGGACCTGTTGCATGTACGCGCTCAAGTACGACCACCTCATCAAGGACAAGGTCGGCCACGACACCAAGGTTTACAATTTCTACATCGACATGCGCTGTTTCGGTAAGGGGTACGAGGAATTCTACCGCCGGGTCCAGGAAGAGGGCGTGACCTTCATCCGGGGCAGGCCCGCCGAGATAGTGGAGGAGGACGGCAAGCTCGTGGTGGTGGGCGAGGACACCCTGCTCGGGGTGAACGTGCGCCTGCCCGTGGACATGGTCATCCTGTGCACGGCCATGGAGCCGAGGCCGGACGCCGTCGAGGTGGCGCGCGTCTTCGGCATCGCCCAGGGCCAGGACGGCTTCTTCCTCGAAGAGCACCCCAAGCTCGGGCCGGTCTCCACGGCCACGGACGGCGTCTTCCTCGCCGGAACCTGCCAGGGACCCAAGGACATTCCGGACGCGGTTTCTCACGCCTCGGGCGGCGCGGCCCAGGCTTTGGCCCTGGCGGCCAAGGGCACGGTCTCCATTTCGCCGACCACGTCCTGGATCAATCCGGACGTTTGCGTGGGCTGTCGGGTCTGCGTGGGGCTGTGCGCCTACTCGGCCATCGAGTTCGACGAGCGGCGCAACGTGGCTGTCATCAACGAGGCCATGTGCAAGGGGTGCGGCTCGTGCGCCGGGTACTGCCCGAGCGGAGCGGCCCAGATCAAGCACTTCAACGAGACACAGATATTCAACGAAATCGACGGGCTGCTAGGGATGGTCCCCGGCTGGCTGCCGCCCGAGGCGGGCGGGGCGCAGCCGGTGGAGATTCCAGTGGAGCGGGCGGCCCGGCCGGAGGAGGCACGTCATGAGTCATGAGTTCGAACCGACCATTTTGGCCTTTGTCTGCAACTGGTGCACTTTCACGGCCGCCGATCTGGCCGGGACTTCACGGATGATCCAGCAGCCCAACCTGCGCATGGTGCGCATGATGTGCACCGGCATGGTGGACCCCAAGTACATCGTCAAATCCCTGCTTTCCGGGGCGGACGGCGTGCTCGTCTCGGGCTGCCATCCCGGGGACTGCCACTACATCAACGGCAACTACAAGGCCCGGCGGCGGGTCAAGCTGCTCAACGAAATCCTGCCTCAGTTCGGCATTGAGAAGGAACGGGTCAAGCTGACCTGGGTGGGAGCGAGCGAGGGCAACGAATTCGCCGCGACGGTCAACAACTTCATTAACGAAATCAGAGAGCTCGGTCCCATGGAAGCGCGTTCCATGGCCGTGATCTAGGGGACGGGGAGGTGCGATATGGCGACCACGGCTAAGATTATGATCGACGGGGGCAACCCGATCGCCGCAGTGCAGGACTTCCTGCGCGGGCTGATGGAAAACGAGAGCATCGGCGGGGTGCTGGTGCCCATGCATCTGTTCGGCAAGGGTATCCCCATGCCGACGCTGGTTACGGACCCCAAGCAGCTTTCCGGGGCCGATCCGCTGGCTCCGGCCTTTCCCATGAACAGCGCGAAGCTGTTGGCCCGGCTCACCAGGGGGCAGTCGGGCGAGCGTATCGCGGCGGTCATGCGGCCCTGCGAGATTCGGGCCTTCGTTGAGCTGGTCAAGCTCAACCAGGGCAGCCTGGACGACGTCATTCTGGTCGGTCTGGACTGTATGGGGGCTTTCGACAACACCGGCTACAAGGCGTTCAGAGGCGACCGCGACCCGTTCGAGACCACGCAGGATTTCCTTGGCCGGATCGGCAACGGCGGGGCGGACATCGCCCAGGCCTGCAAGGCGTGCGAATATCCGGCGCCGGAGAATGCGGACCTGGTCCTGGGGCTGGCCGGGGCGGACCTGGCCGGGCACATCCCGGTCATGGCCTCCAGCCCGCGCGGCGAGTCCCTGCTCAACGGCCTGGGGCTGCCCGAGGCGGAATCGGCCAACGGCCGCGACAAGGCGCTCGCGGCCATGATCGAGACGCGCACGGCCAACCGGGACGAGATGTTCGAGCGGACCCGCGCCGTCACCGGCACGTTGACCGACCTGTCCGAGTACCTGGCTTCCTGCGTCAATTGCTACAATTGCCGTGTGGCCTGTCCCGTCTGCTACTGCAAGGAGTGCGTCTTCAACACCGACGTGTTCGAGCACAAGCCGTGGCAGTACATGGGCTGGGCCAAGCGCAAGGGCTCGCTCAAGATGCCCACGGACACTGTCTTCTACCATCTGACGCGCATGGCGCACATGTCCATGGCCTGTGTCGGTTGCGGCCAGTGCTCCAACGCCTGCCCTAACGACATTCCGGTCATGGAGCTGTTCCGCACCGTGGCCGCGCGCACCCAGGAGAGCTTCGACTACGTGCCGGGCCGCAGCTTGGACGAGCCGCCGCCGCTGTCGGTGTTCAAGGAAGACGAGTTCCAGGACGCGGTTTCCCACATGGCCTGATCGCAGGGAGGAAGACATGAGAAAGCAATACGGCGCATTGGTGGTCGGAGCCGGGATCGGCGGAATCCGCGCGGCCCTGGACCTGGCCGTCACCGGGCATAAAGTGGCCCTCATAGACCGAAGACCGAGTCACGGCGGGATTCTCAGCCAACTGGACCATCAGTTTCCGACGGATCACTGCGGCATGTGCCGCATGTTGCCGCTGATGGCGAGGGATTCCTCCAGCCAGTACTGTCTGCGCAAGGGGCTCTTTCACGACAATATCGACATCATGCTCTCCACCGAGGTGGAGGAGATGGAAGGCGAGCCGGGCAAGTTCCTGATCTCCCTTCGGCGCAAGTCCACGCTCATCGATCCGACCAAGTGTATCAGTTGCGGCAAGTGCTCCGAGGTTTGCCCCGTGCGCGTGCCCAGCGAGTTCAACGCCGGGCTGACAGAGCGCACGGCAGTCTATCTGCCCGTGCCGCACGCCATCCCCAACCACTATGTCCTCGACCTGGATAACTGCATCCGCTGCTGGAAGTGCCATGAGGCCTGTCCCACCGGCGCCATCGACTTCAAGTTCGAGGAGCGCAAGGACTTCCACATTCTGGTGGCCGACGCGGATTCCGGCCTTCGGGCCATGATGGAGGAGGAGCTCAAGGAGCAGAACTTCCCGTTGCATTTCGCCGGGACCGGCCGCGATGCCGTGGACCGGCTCGCCTCCGACGAGCCGGTGGGGCTGCTCCTGCTGGGCATGAACCTGGAGGACATGGACGCCGAGAGGGTGCTGACTCGGGCCAGGGAATTGCGGCCCGATCTGCCGGTGGTCGTCCTGGCCGAACCGGAAAACGTGGAGCAGGCCGCCGAACTGGTGGTGCAGGGCGCGCGCGAGCATCTGGTCAAGCCGCTTGCGGGCAAGACGTTCGTGCCGTGGCTGGACAAGCTCTACGTGCGCATTCTGTCCGACAACGTGGAGAAGCTGGAGGTCGGGGCCGTGGTCCTGGCCGGGGGCTTCGACTGCTACAACCCGACCATGGACCCCGAGGGCGGAGAGGACATCTGGGCCTACAACCATCCGGGCGTGCTGACTGCCGTGGAATTCGAGCGGCTGCTTTCCGGCACCGGACCGACCGGCGGCAAGCTGCTCCGGCCCGGAGACGGAAAGCCGGTGGAGCGTATCGCCTGGCTGCAATGCGTGGGCTCGCGCGACGTGCACAAGAACGCGGATTTCTGTTCCGGCGTGTGCTGCATGTTTTCCATCAAGGAGGCCCTGCTGGCCAAGAAGGCCACGGGCGGCGAGGTGGAGACCTCCATCTTCTATATGGATATGCGTACCTCGGGCAAGGAGTACCAGCGGTACAGGATCGGGGCGGAAAAGGAATACGGCGTGCGCTTTGTGCGCAGCCGCCCGCACACTGTCCTGCCCGCCGACGAGGGCGGGGGGCTCAGGCTCGAATACCTGACGGATTCCGGAGAGCTGGTCTCCGAGGACTTCGACATGGTCGTCCTGGCCGTGGGGGCGCGGCCGCCGAACGGGACCGACAAGTTCGCCCTGACCATGGACGTGGACCTGAACGAGTGGGGTTTCGTGGACACCCAACCCTACCGGCCCGAGCGGACCAGTCGGGTGGGGGTGTTCGCGGCCGGAGCCTGCGGCGAACCGCGGGATATCTCCGAGTCGGTCATCCAGGCCGGGGCCGCGGCCCAGGCCGCATCGAGAATCATCAAGGCGTATGACGTCCTGGCCGGGATCGAGGTCGAGCACGAGCCGGAATATCCCGACGTGTCCAGGGACCCGGCGCGGACCCTGGTGACCATCTGCACCTCCTGCCCGACCCTGGAGCAGGCCGTGGACCTCGACGGGCTCGCCGAGCGTATGCAGCGGGTCCACTCGGTCTGCAAGGTCATGCGGGTGGGCAGCGCCTGCACTCCGCAGGGATGGAAGGACATCGAGGACGCGGCCATGGAGTTCAAGCCCAACCGCATCCTGATCGGGGCGTGTATGCCGTACGCATACATTCCCAGGCTCAAGGAGCTGGGGCGGACCATCGGCCTCAACCCCGCGCTCATGGACGTGGTGGACATCTACACGCCCACGGTGGGCGAAGCGAGCGAGGGCGGAACCGAGCGCAAGATATACGCCTCCCTGTCCACGGCCGTTGCCCGGTTGCAGGGTGCTGACCCGTCCGGTCCGGCCGTGACCGTGGACGTGATCCGCTCGGCCCTGGTGGTCGGCGGCGGCCTGGCGGGCATGACCGCGGCCATGGCCATCGCGGACCAGGGCTACGGGGTCTGTCTGGTGGAGAGCGAGGAGGAGCTGGGCGGCACGGCCATGCGGCTGCACACCCAGTTGGACGGCTCCGACCCGCGCGCCTACATGGAAGAGCTTATCGCCCAGGTGGAGAAGCATCCGAACATCAAGGTGTTCAAGGACTCCCGGGTGGTCCTGTCGCGCGGCAACGCGGGGCACTTCCGGTCGGCCATCGCCAGCCCCCGGGGCGTCTTTCCCCTGGAGCACGGCGTGACCATCCTGGCCACCGGCGGGCACGAGGCCAAGGTCTACGAGTCCGGGCTGTGCGTGCACAAGTCGGTCATGACCCATCTGACTTTGGAAGAGCAGCTCGCCACCGGCCAGCTCGACGCCAAGGCCCTTTCCTCCGTGGTCATGATCCAGTGCTGGCGCAACGGCGGCGAGGACCGGACCTATTGCAGCAAGGTCTGCTGCCCCGAGATGCTCAAGAACGTGCTCGCCCTCAAGGAACGCAACCCGGACCTGCCCATCTATGTCTTCTACCGGGACATCATGGCCCAGGGGTTCCTGGAGACCTACTACACCAAGGCGCGCCAGGCCGGGGTCATCTTCATCCGCTACGACGACCTGACCTCGCCCCAGGTGACCTTCGAGGACGGCCGGCCCGTGGTTCGGGGATTCGATCCCGTTCTGCGCGGCCAGGTCGAGCTGCGGCCGGACATCCTGTCCCTGGCCAGCGGCGTCGAGCCCAACGACGTGGAGGATTTGCTGGAAGTCTTCGAAGTGGAGATCGACGAGGACGGCTTCTATCGCGAGGCGGACTTCAAGTGGCGGCCCATGGATTTCCTCAAGCAGGGCATCTACATGTGCGGCATCGCCCATTCGCCCCGGCGTATGCCGGAGACCGTCGCCTCGGCCAAGGCCGCGGCCCAGCGGTCCCTGCGCATCCTCAATGCCGAAAAGATCCCGCGCGAGACCGTGGTGGCCTCGGTGCGTCACTCCCTGTGCTCCCTGTGCCAGGCCTGCGTGAGCGCCTGTCCCTACGGGGCCAGGAGCCTGGACATCACCGAAGAGAAGATCATCGTGGACGAGATCCTCTGCCAGGGGTGCGGCGCGTGCGCCGCGGTCTGCCCCAACAGCGCCACCGTGCTCAAGGGGTTCCACGACGGACCCATGCTGTCCGTCATCGACGCGGCCCTGGAGGAACCGGCCTAGGCCGGGCAACACATTGCCAAGGAGATATCGCATGAACGGAGCAGTCAGGGAGACGTGGAGCCCGGCGTCGGAGGCCGATCAGATGGTGCTCAAGGAGCTCAGGGAAACCGTGGGTGCGTGTATGCAGTGCGGCACCTGCACGGCCTCCTGCCCCAATTGGCACGCCATGGACATCACTCCCCGGGCCATGTGGCGGATGATTCAGTTCGGAATGCTCGACCGGATACTCGAAAGCAAGACCTTCTGGATGTGCTCGGCCTGCTACATGTGCACGCTGCGCTGTCCGCGCGGCCTCAAGCTGACCTCGGCCATGGCCGGGCTGAAGCGGCTGGCCGGAGTCGAGGGAAGCCGGTCCGCCCGGCGGAACCAGGCCTTCTACGCGGCCTTCATGGACGACGTGGAGGCCCACGGCCGGGTGCAGGAGACGAGCATGATGCAGCGGTACTTCATCAAGAGCCGCGATCCCATGCTGCCGCTCTCCTTCCTTCCCTTGGGCGTGCGCATGATCGGCAAGGGCAAGGTGCACCTGCCCGGCAAGGGGCGGGGGGACGTGCTCAGGCCCATGTTCGCAAAGGCCCGTGAAATGGAGGGGCTGTCATGAAGTACGCATATTATCCCGGATGCTCGCTGACGGAGAGCGCCTGCGAGTTCGACGTTTCCACTCGTCTGGTCATGGAGCGGCTCGGCTGCGAGCTGATCGAGATTCCGGATTGGACCTGCTGCGGGGCGAGCGCGGCCGAGCCTGTCAGCAGGCTCATGAACTACGCCCTGCCCGCCCGCAACCTGGCCATCGTGGAGCAGGAAATGGACGGGCTGGACGTGCTCGCGCCCTGCTCGGCCTGTTACCTCAACCTGTTGAAGGTCAACCGCGAGGTGGTCGGCGACCGTCGCCTGCATGGCCGGGTCAACGAGGTTCTGGCCGCTTCGGGCTTGCACTACCGGGGCGAGGTCCGGGTGCGCCATCTCCTCGATGTGCTCAAGAATGACGTGGGGGCCAAGATCGTGGAGCAGAAGATCACCGACGGGCTTCAGGGCATGAAGGTCGCGCCCTATTACGGGTGCCAGATACTCCGGCCCTATCCGGTTTTCGACGAGCCGGGCAGGCCGGTTTCCATGGAGCCGTTCATCGAGGCCATGGGCGGCGAGGTCTACCGTTTCGACATGTCCAACAGGTGTTGCGGGGCGTCGCTGATGATGGGCCATCCCGAGGTGGCCATCCGGTCCGTGGCCGAGATTCTGAACGACGCGGCCGGGGCGGACGCCATCGTCACGGTGTGTCCCCTGTGCCAGATGAACCTGGAGGCCTATCAGGCCAAGGCGCGCAAGGCGGGCGGGCAGTCCGTGCCGGTGCTCTACTTGACCCAGCTCCTGGGGCTGGCCATGGGGCTGGACGAAAAGGACGTGCAACTGGCCGCCAATCTGACCATGACCCCGGCGGTCAGGCGGGGGATTGCAGACAGGGCGTGGGCCGTGCCCGCGCCCGGAGACGAGGACGAAACAGCGGGTTTGAACGGATAAACCAGTAAGGAAAGGGGGCTAGTCATGTTCAAGGACATTATCGTGGGCGTCACGCCCACCGGCATTGATGCCTGTGCGGTCAAGGCGGCGGTCGAATTTGCCGTCAAGTTCGAGTCCAAGCTCTATCTGGCCCACGTGGCCGGGATGGCGCAGGGCTGGGGCTCTATCGAGCACCTCGCGCCTTCGGGCGAGACCGATCAGCTCAGCGGCAAGATTCGTGAAATGTACGAGGAATACCTGGGAACCATCCCGAGCGCGCAGATTGTGGTCGTGCCGGGCATCCCGCACAACGAGCTGCTGCGTCTGGCGCGGCAGAAGAATACGGACCTCATCGTCATGGGGCCGCATACCAAGGAATACGAGGAGCGCCGTTCAAAGATGTGGGGCATGGCGGGCAGCACTCTTGAGCGCGTCAGCCAGCGCGCCCGGTGCCCGGTCATGATCGTGCACGAGGACGTGGAGTGCAAGGAGCCGCTGTTCGAGAACATCGTGGTCGCCACGGATTTCTCGGATCAGGCCGAATGCGCCGTGTCCTACGGCGGTCAGATGGCCCGTCAGTACAAGGCCAATCTGGTGGTCATGCACGTCAGCGAGCCCGGCGGGCCGGGCCGGGGCGAATGCGTGAACCGTCTGGAAACCGAGTACGGCAAGCGGCTGGACGGCATCCCCAACTGCTCCTTCAAGGCGGACATGGGCGAGCCTGCCATGGAGATTCTGCGCACGGCCCGGCAGGGCGGCGCGGACCTGCTCATCATGGCTCACCATTCCAAGGAGCGCGACCCCGAGAAGGCGTTCCTGGGCTCCACCGTGACCCAGGTGGCCCTTAACGCGCCGTGTCCGACCATGAGCGTCAACCGGCACTTCGACCTGCGCTGCGGTCTCATGTACGACCAGGCCGGCGCGGTGGTCGAGGCCGAGGCCATGGTCTGATCCGGCCACGGACAAAACCTGTTCCGGGGACGGCCTTCCGTCCCCGGAACGTCACGCGGCACACGATGCGCCAGGCGGCGCGAAAGGAGTGAACCATGGGCGAAGCTGCGGAACTGCTGATCGAGCCGAAGCGGTCGGCGTTGGTGGATAAGGTCAAGGAACTGTTGCCCGAGGGCGGCAATCTGAACATGTGCCTGGCCTGCGGCGCCTGCTCCTCGGGCTGCCCGGCCACGGGGATGCACGACATGGACCCGCGCAGGTTCCTGCGCCTGGCCCTCTACGGCCAGGAGGAGGAAATCCGGTCCACGCCGTGGGTCTGGCTGTGCACCATGTGCCGGCGGTGCGTCCACGCCTGTCCCATGGAGGTGGATATCCCGCAGTTGGTTTACTACTGCCGCCAGTCCTGGCCCCGCGAGGAGCGTCCCAAGGGGATTCTCGGGTCCTGCGAGCAGGCCCTGTCCACGCCGGGCAACAGTGCCATGGGCGCGTCCAGCGAGGACTTCAAGTTCGTGGTCGAGGATGTCCTCGAAGAAGTCCGCGAGACCCAGCCGGGCATGGAGAACCTGGAGGTGTCCATCGACAGGAAGGGGGCCTATTACTTCCTTAACCAGAATTCTCGCGAGCCTGTAACCGAGCCGGACGAGATGGTCCCGCTGTGGAAGATACTTAATCTTGTCGGCGCGGACTGGACCTACTCCACCAAGGGGTGGGCCGCCGAGAACTACTGCATGTTCCTGGCCGACGACGATTCGTGGGAGAAGGTGGTTCGGAACAAGGCCAAGGCGGTGGAGGACCTGGGGTGCAAAGTCTGGCTCAATACGGAGTGAGGACACGAATTCTACGCGGTCCGGGCCGGACTGCAAAAGTACAACGTTGAGCACAGCTTCGAGATGGAGTCCATTATTCGCCTGTATGCGAAGTGGATTCGCGAGGGCAAGTTGCCGGTCAATTCCGACTGGAACAAGGACCTGGGCGTGACCTTCACGGTTCAGGACCCCTGCCAACTGGTCCGCAAGTCCCTGCGCGACCCGGTGGCCGAGGACCTGCGCTTCGTGGTTAAGTCCGTGGTGGGCGAGGAGAACTTCATCGATATGTGGCCCAACAAGTCAAACAACTATTGCTGCGGCGGCGGGGGCGGATTCCTGCAATCCGGCTTTGCGGAAGAGCGGCGGGCCTACGGCAAGATCAAGCTGGATCAGATTCTCAGGACCAAGGCCGACTACTGCATCGCGCCGTGCCACAACTGCCACTCCCAGATTCATGATCTGAGTGAGCATTACGAGGCCGGGTTCCCGGTGGTTCACCTGTGGACGCTCATCTGCCTCTCTCTCGGCATTCTCGGCGAGAACGAGCGCGAGTATCTGGGCGAGGATCTCAAGAACGTGGGGCTCTGACCGGCCGCAACGTCGACAAGTCCGGGCCTGTCCCGGCACCTGCCCGTCCGCCGCGAAGCACCCCTGCGGCGGGCGGGCTTATTTGCGTCCGGCCCCGCCCGTGAGTGTGCGTGGGGTCAAACACACGGGGTTTTAGCTGTGCGGCAAGTCGCACACGCTGCCTGGGCGGCGTTTTTGCTGTATTTTTGTAATATATTGAAAAAGAAGAGCAAAAAGGAAAATCATCGGATTGGTACGCTTCTTGTTTCCAGGGAGGGCAGGTTGTCCACAGGACGTTGAACTCAGCTTTTCAGGAAACAGGGATATGCAACACACATTCAGAGTACTGGCCCTTGCCATGGCACTGCTCCTCGCGCTTCCGGGCGCCGGGACGGCCGCAACCGATCCGCACGGCCTGTCGCCGTCCGCGGACATGACCTTCCTGCCGCATCTGGCGGGTCTCCGGAACAAGGTCTTCAAGAACCAGTTCGGACAGAAAAAGAGCCTGACCGAGGCGATCGTGCTGCGCGGCAGCGAGATCGCGGAGGGCAAGGCCACGGTGCAGCCCGGCGGGCTGTTCTACCTGTCCGAGACGTCCCACGACGCCAGGCCGCTCATGCGCGACCCGTTCCTGGTTCTGGGCGAACACACCTATCTGGTGGACCTCAAGACCTCCATGCGGACTTTCCGCGACGTGGCCCTGAAGAAGGGCGACCGCTCTCCGCTGGGCGACTCGGGCTACCGGCTGTGGTTCGACTATTCCACCGACCACTACGACGTGCCCTACGCCGAGTTCGCGGTCATCTCGCCCTCGGGCGGCTTCCCGCTGGAGTTCCCCATCGCCTCCAAGTTCCCCAAGCGGGAGGAGGTCCGGAAGATCAGCCTCGAAGAAGGGCTCAATCCCCAGTTGGAGAAGTTCTACCTGGACAACACCTATTATTTCGGTGCCAGCAAATACGTCGCCCGGAACGTGGACTTCGACGAGGCCGAATTTGCCTCCATCGAGTTCCCGGAGATCACCGAGGCCACCTTCTCCCTCCAGCGGCCCATCATCCTGGAATTGCGCCAGGAGGACTACCGCTACTATTTCAACAAGCGCATTTACGCCTTCAGGCAGCCTGACGGGTTTTTGGTCCGCGTGACCAACTTCACCGGCAGCGAGGTCCTGGCCGAGAAACTGGTCAAGCCGACCACCGCCCAGGAATACAAGACCCGCCCGGGCGAGCTGGACAAGTACAGCCTGACCATCCCCGAGCTGGACATGCGGGTGGAAATCGTAATCGATCCTTCCTTTCTCAAGGACTCGGACTTCGTGCCCTGGTCCACGGGCAAGTCCCACGGCTACTCCTCCGGTCGTTTCTCCTTCGTGGTCTACCGCGATCTGGTCACCGTCAAGAACGGCCAGCCCTGGCCTCTTGATGACCGGTACAACGTGGTCCTCGAACCCAATCTCAAGACCGGGATGCTCCATCGCCTGCTCCTCGAAAACAATCGCGAGATCGTTTTCGACAAGGACACGACTTCCTATGACGGTCCGGTCAAGTACTCGGATATCTGGAATCGCAAGGCCTTCAAGGTGGTGGTCGACGGTATCGACGGGGACGTGGCCCGCGACCTGTATGTGCGCGACTACTACTTCATGCGCACGGACAACATGGTCATGTGGCCCGAAGAGGGAAAGAACGACATCGATTTCTTCCTCGGCTCCTCGCCCGTGCTTGAGCCGATCATCGAGCGTTCCTTCCTGACCCGGCTGGCGGATTCCTCCTACGGCACCGTGGTCGAGGAGTCCAAGTTCACTTCCTACCCCAAGGCAGTGTCCGACGCCTCCTTCTACGAGCCCGATCATACCGCGCCTTTCGTGCCCAGGCTCAAGGGCCTCATGCGCAAGGTTTCGCGAAACCGCAAGAAGGAACGCCTCCTGTCGGCAGAGGCCGTCATGGTTCGCGGCTCCTACGTGGACTATCGCAACAACCGGATCGTCATTCCGCCCGCAGGCCTGTGCTACACCTCGCGCAACGCGCGCAACATCCGCACCCTGGCCGGGGAGAGCTTCTTCCTGCTGGGTAAGCGGGCCTACCTGACCACCTTCACCTCCGGGACCTTTGTTCGCAAGAACTTCGACCTGGACTTCTGGAAGAACCAGCCCATGGGCGACGGCAACCTGATGTACTGGCAGGACGAACTGCTCGGCGTGCGCAACAAGGCGCTGCGCTACACCGGCCAGACCTATCTGGACGACCGCCCTGTGGCCTCCCTGTCGCTGATGAAGTACTCCGGCAACCGCTGGGGCGCGCACTTCTACCTGGCCCAGGGACTGAGCGAAGACAAGTCGGCCGACGACCGTTACTTCATGCCCGATCTCTTCTCCGAGGGCGCGACCTACATCCAGCCCGAGTATATCGGCTCCAACTACGTGAAGATCAAGGAGTTCGGCACTCCTTCGCTGCAAAGCATCAGCTACACCTACAAGAAGCCCAAGGGGCTGGCCCTCGGTGCGGGTGAAACCGCCCCGCTCGGCAAGTACACCCTGCGCTGCGACGGCCTCGACAAGCAGGCCGGGACCATCGACCTCTCCCTGATGGACAAGGCCGGCAAGGTCGTCGCAGCCAAGACCGTCGGGCCGCTGAACGACAAGGCTCGCGAGCTCTTGCCCCAGCACATGGAAACCGCCCGCATGATGCAGTTCAAGGTCGGTTCGGTCATGGCCGAGATGGACCTCAAGCATCCCTACAAGGGCGGCAAGGCCAACCTCTGGCTGTTCACCGGCATCCAGGAACTGGAGCGCGACACTCCCTTCGAGTACGACCCGCGCTTCATGGTCCGCCCGGACGTGTGCGGCCACTGCTACCAGCTCAACGAGGTGCTTCTCGACAACCCCGAGCCGATCATTCTGGACAAGGATCACCCCGTGTACGACGGCCCGAAGAACGAGAAGGGCGAGCCGCTGTTCCGCATCGTGCTCGACAGCTTCGACGGCGAGATGGTCCACGCGTGGCATCTCGAGACCGAATACAAGGGCGAGGTGCACAAGACCGACAACCTGGCCTTCCGCCCGCGCAACAACGTGGACGTGCTGGTCGGCGTGAACGGAACCATCGAAGGCTTCCTGCGTCTGTCCATGCTCCCGCGTCTCGGCTTCATGGATCATTGGCGCGTCGGCTCCAAGGCCCCGCAAGAGAAGGTCAGCGGTTCTGTGAACACCGGCGGTTCCGCCCACATCCGCCGCTAGCGGGTTGTTAAGACATTACGAGGAAATGCAATGAATACCGATAGCATGGCAATAAACTACGACCTGGGCCGTAAATCCTGGTTCAGCGCCCTCTACGGACTGAAGGCGGTCCTGCCCGGCCTGTTGGCGATGTTCTTCGTCGCCATCTTCAGCAACAACCTGGCAGGGGTGCCCAACCCGTTCACCCTGCAGAACCTGTTCGCCTGGCTGGACGGGGTCATCGGCCCGGTGCACCACCAGTCCTTCTTTCAGGTGCTCAACTCCAACTTCGTGTGGAATCCGCTGCTGCTCGGCCTGATAATCGGCAACGTCTTCGGCGTGCCGGATTGCTGGAAGCGCGGCCTGTCCTATATCCACATGCTCATGCCTTTGGGCATCATCATGCTGGCTCCGCACTTCATGATCGGCCACGCCTTCAAGCTCGGCGCGGCCCCCATCCTGATCTGCACCGTGTTCCTGTTCCTGACCGCGACCATGACCCTGTGGATCTCGAAGCTGTTCAAGCTCGATGACCGCCACGGCTCCATCATCGCGGGCGGCCTGGCCACCGGCGATCCCCACGTCTGCGCCATTCTCATGCCGCTCATCAAGGCCAAGGGCGGCCAGGTCGTGCACTCCACGGCCTGCGTCATCGGCTTCGGGCTCGTCTCCATGTTCCTGCTGCCCGTGCTGGGCGACTGGATCGGGCTGACCCCCAAGGCCATGGGCCTCGCGTCCGTTGTGGGCGTGGGCAACAACGCCCAGTCGTTGTTCGCCGCTTTCGGCAGCAGCTACGAGGCCGGACGCTGGGCCACCTGGTACGACGTCGGCCGCCATGTCATCATGCCCGCCGGATTCCTGTACGTCTTCATCGTCATGTTCGTGCGCAAGCTCAAGCGGCGCGACGACGAGACCGTGATGGCCACCCGGGGCATCAAGACCTTCCCGATCTGGCTCGGCGTGTTCGTCTTCCTGTGGGTCCTGACCTGCCTGCACCTGTTCAAGGAGCCCGCTCACCACGCCATCTTCGAGATGGTCAAGTGGGACTTCTCCCTGGCCGCGGGCGCTCTCGGCCTGTCTATGTCCTTCCGCGAGATCACCCAGCACGGCTTCAAGGGCGTCGCGGTGACCGCCGTTGCCGGTGTCCTGCGCATCGTCCTGCTGCTCGCCGCCATCGCCCTGTGCGCCAAAACCGGCCTTCTCGCGGCCTAATAGGAGTATCGAGATGACAAGACATACGCACACCACCGACGAAACCGGCTTCGACTACATGACCAACAAGGGCGTGGAAGAGCAGGACCGGGATACCCTGGGCATACTGTTCGCCGTGGCCATCATGGCCGTCATCACCGTCAGCCAGTACCTTGGCCTGCTTTAGGAGGCTATCATGCACGGCATCTATTACGTCATCCTGCCCCTGTTCGCGGTCCTGCTGGTCCTCCTGACCACCGCGGCCCTGTACATGGGCGTGTTCAAGGCGGACCGCGAGTCGGCTTCGCCCTTCAGGAAAACCGTTTCCGGCATCGCCAGCGGAGCCATCTCCTGTCTGGCCTGGTTCTTCATGTACAGCCATCACTATCTTGGCTGGTAACCCATTAGGAGCAACGATCATGAAAAAGATCTGCATCGCTTTCGCACTGCTGCTGGCTCTGGCCCTGTCCGCTTCCACCGTCTTCGCCGCCGACAATGACGGGAAGGTCAACCTGAATGTGGCCACTGTCGAGCAACTCGAAGCCATCGAAGGCATCAGCCATGAGCTGGCTCAGGAAATCGTCAACACCCGTGACGAGAACGGCGAGTTCGTGGACATGTCCGAACTGCTCGATATCGACGGCGTGGACAATACCCTGCTGCGGAAGCTCGACAAGTTTATCTTCATAGAGGCAGCATCGGACTGCAACTGCTAGCCGGAGGAACGTCATGAACCGTCTGCTGCTCATCATAGCCGTCGCCTGCTTCGCAGTCTCCCTGGCCGCTGCCGCCGCCCAAGCCGAGCTGTTCGGCGATTTCGTGGGCTACACCGCCTGTGGCGAGTGTCACCCGGAGATCGTGAAGGGGTGGAAGACAACCCCCCATGCCCGCGCTTTCGAGGACCTCAAGCACCAGGGCGAGGAAAAGCAGTCCGTTCCGGGCTGCGTGCGCTGCCACGTGGTGGCCATGGATGCGGACGGCGGTTTCATCGACATGGATCTGACCCCCGAGCTCAAGGATGTACAGTGCGAGTCCTGCCACGGCCCCGGCCTGGCGCATTCGCAGTCCGGCGATCCGGCCGACCTCAAGGTCCATCCCGACGAGGCCCTGTGCCGGACCTGCCATACCGAGGGTCAGGACAAGAACTTCGACTACAAGGTTAAATCCCGTTTCGTTCACGGGGGAGAATAAGGAGCGATTATGCGTTTGCAATCCATTGCCCTGGCCCTCGCCATGCTCGTCTGCATGGCGGGCGCGGCCGCGGCCCAACCGCTTGCCGTCAGCGAGTCGAAAGTGGACTTCGGGTCCATGACCGAAGGCCCGGTGGCCTCCAAGACGGTCACCTTGACCAATGCGGGCAAGGAGGTCCTCGTCATCAGCAACGTGACCACGTCCTGAAGCTGCACCACCACTGCTCTTGGAAAGAGCAGCCTCAACCCCGGTGAAGCTACGGAAATGGTCATCAACTACAACACATTCAAGTATCCCGGAAAGTTCGACAAGACCGTCCACGTGTTCAGCGGCGACAACGGCAAGACCGAGGACGTCATCCATATCGTGGGTTATGTCGACCCGATCCCCATGGGGGTCATGGAGGTCAACCCGCGCAAGGTCGAGCTCGGGACTCTGGCCGCCGACAAGCCCAACATGGTGTCCCTGAAAGTGACCAACGCGGGCGACGCGCCCATGAAGGTCACGGCCATCAAGTCCCGAAAGTTCAAGAAGACCTATTGGGAGGGCGAGTTGACCGTGCCCGCAGGACAGTCCGCCGACATCGCCGTCACCCTGGAAGGGCTGAAGGCCGGACGGTTCCTGGACATGGTCCTGTTTTACTCCGATGCGCGCAACGACATCGGCAAGGGATACAAGGCGGTCCTCATAGGCAACGTGGAATAACTCCCGGCAAAGCAGTGCCGAACTCCGTGTTTCATGAGCTTTGTTCACGGCGTTATCTCCCCGGCGCAATCCGCGCCGGGGAGACGAGGACCGAAAGGCCCGAACTGTGAACGCCGGGGCCAACAAAGGAACTCATCATGAAACATCGTATTATCGCACTGGCTTTCGCCCTTGTCGTCTGTCTGGCCGGAACCGCTTCGGCGGGCCAGCTCAGGATAAGCGACCTCCAGGTCGAATTCGGCAACATGCAGGAAGGCCCGGACGCGCAAAAGACCGTCACCCTGACCAACGCGTCCTCGACCGAAGCCGTGTTGGCCAACGTTTCCACCAGTTGCGCCTGCACCTCCACGAAGCTGGACAAGACCAGGCTGGCCCCGGGCGAGACGGCCACCATGGCCATCACGTATCACACATTTAAGTATCCCGGAAAGTTCGACAAGACCGTCCACGTGTTCAGCGGCGACAACGGCAAGACCGAGGACGTCATCCATATCGTGGGTTACGTCGACCCGATCCCCATGGGGGTCATGGAGGTCAACCCGCGCAAGGTCGAGCTCGGGACCCTGGCTGCCGACAAGCCCAACAAGGTGTCCCTTAAGGTGACCAACGCGGGCGATGCGCCCATGAAGGTCACGGCCCTCAAGTCCCAAAAGTTCAAGAAGACGTATTGGGAGGGCGAGCTGACCGTTCCGGCCGGACAGTCCGCCGACATCGCCGTTACCCTGGAAGGGCTGAAGGCCGGGCGGTTCCTGGACATGGTCCTGGTTTACTCCGATGCGCGCAACGACATCGGCAAGGGATACAAGGCGGTGCTGATCGGCGCCGTGAAATAGTGTTCCAAGAGAACAATGATGAACCGACACATCATCAACCTCCTCTCACCGAGCTCCCCCGGCACTCCTTCTGCCGGGGGGCTCCGGCGTTTCCGGGGCCCTGTCCCGGCACGGTGGCGCGTCGGGCCGCTTTGCGATAGGTTCACTTCCATGCGACGCACTGTTTTCCCCATTTTGCTTTTCCTGGCCTTGTTCCCAATCCTTTTCCAGGGGCAGGCCTTTGCCCGTCCTGTCTACCACGTCGGCACCCGGGCCATCTCCCCGCCGTTTTCCTTCCTTGCCGTCAAGGACGGCAAGCAGGGGGTGCGGGGCTATTCCGTGGACGAGATGGTCATGCTCGGCAAGTTGATGGGCGCGGACATGGAATTTCGCGCCATCCACGACCTGGGCAAGCGGCGCGAGATGTTCATGAAGGGCACGGTGGACATCCTGGCCCACGATTCGGAGGAAACGGCGCGGGAGTTGAACGCCGTCTGGATTCCGGTGGGCATCAGCCTGCGCCACCATCTCTACGTCAACCAGAACTGCCGTTCCGTGACCTGTCTGCGTGATCTTGAGAACAAGAAGGTCGTGGCCATCACCTCCGCGCCTTACAGCTCGGAGATCAAGCTGAACGACGACGTTATCTGGCTCAGTTCGCCCCTGGAGGCCCTGACAATGGTCAGTCAGGGAGTCATGGACGTGTTCGTGGCTCCGTCCGAGCGGGTGGCCGACGACCTCATCGACCGCTACCAGATCCCGAACATCCTCAAGAAGGGCGTGGTCCTTGGGGAGAGCCCCCTTGGCATCATCGTTTCCCGGCGGGACCCCGATCTGGCGCCGAAAATTCGGGACGCCTACTATCGTCTGCAAGAGGCGGGGCTGGCCGACCAGTTGCGCGACAAGTGGTTCGGCAAGCCGACCATCACCGCCGGTATCCGGCAGTATGCCAAGTACGTGGCCATAGTGTCCGCCGCAGCCGGGATCATCTTTATCGCCATCGTTGTCTGGAACGTCTCTCTGAAGAGGCGGGTGGACCGGGTGACCCAGGACCTTCGCCGCACAGAACAGCGTTACCGCGACCTGATCGAGTCTTCGCCGGACATGATCTTTCTCGTCAACGAGGAAGGACATGTGCTCCACGCCAACGAGCGCGCCCGGCATTCGCTCCGTTTTCCTGAGCCCGGGGGCGAGGTGTACCTGCAACAGTTGACCACCCGCGAGTATGCCGATGAGATCGGGGCCTTCCTGAAGAAGGTTTTCAACGACGGCTGCGACAAGCACGAACTGGAAATGGTCGGCACAGCGGGCCAGCCCATGGAGGTGGAGGTGGCCGGGCGGATTATCCAGGGGCCGGTCCGGACACAACTCCTGGCCTGTTTGTTCGCGCGTAACGTGACCGAGCGCAACCGCATGGAGGAGGAGCTCATCCAGTCCGAGCGGCTGGGCATCATCGGCAAGATGGCGGCTTCCCTGGCTCACGAGATCAACAATCCGCTGGGGGTCATTCAGGCCAATGCCGAGGATCTCATGTTCGAGGAGGGCCTTGCGCCGGACGTCAAGGACGGGCTTCTGGCCGTGCAGCGCAACGCCATCCGCGCGGGCGAGATTACCAAGGGGCTGCTTGAAGCGGCCACGCCCAAGCCCATGAGCATGGGGACCCTTGAGGTGAGCGACCTGATTCGTGACGCCCTGACCTTGCTGGGCAGCCGCCGGAAGCGGGAACGGGTGGAGTTGGATCTGCCCGATGAGCCGCTGTTCATCCGGGGGGACGAACGCGCCTTGCAGCAGGTGTTGATGAATCTGATCTTCAATTCGATGGCCGTGACCGGGGAGGACGAGCCGATTCTCATCCGCGCGGCCAAGGCCGGGGTGGACGGGAACGAGACCGTGCGCATCGTGGTCGTGGACCAAGGCACGGGCATCGAGCGGCCCAACCTGACCCAGGTCTTCGAGCCGTTTTTCTCCTCGCGCAAGGGAGGCTTCGGACTTGGCCTGTTCATTACCCGCCGCATGGTCGAGCGGCACGACGGCATTATTTTCGCTGAATCCGAGCCGGGGAAGGGGACCAGCATGTTCCTGGAATTCCCCTCGGTCCACGTCAAGGAGACCTAAGCCATGCCCGAAAAGATATTGTTGGTGGATGATGAGCAGGACCTGCTCAGCGTTTTGAAACGTTCCCTGGGACGCCAGGGGTACGTGGTGGACACGGCTCCCTGCGGGCCCGACGCCTGGAAGGCCCTGTCCGAGACCGCCTACGACCTGGTGGTCAGCGATCTGGCCATGGAGCCCATGAGCGGCCTGGAGCTGCTCAAGCAGATTCGGTCCATCGACCACATCCAGCCGTTCATAATCATGACCGGGGCCGGAAGCATCGAGAGCGCGGTGGAGGCCATCAAGCTCGGGGCGTACCACTACATCACCAAGCCGTTCAAGACCCAGGAGCTGGCCCTGCTGGCCCGCCGGGCCATCGAGTACGGGAAGCTGCATCGCAAGCTGGAGACATTCAGCCAGCGCGAGCAGAAGGCCGACTCCGAGTCCATGGTCATAGGCAACACCACGCTCATGCAGCAGATGATGGGTATGATCGAGAAGGTTTCGAACTCGGATGTGTCCATCCTCATCCAGGGCGAGACCGGCACGGGCAAGTCCCTGTTCGCCAAGCGGATTCACAACTCCAGTTCCCGCTCCGACAAGCCGTTTTTCACTATCGATTGCGGCGCGCTTTCCGAGAACCTGCTCGAAAGCGAGCTTTTCGGTCACGTGAAGGGCGCCTTCACCGGGGCCATCCGGGCCAAGCGCGGCCTGCTTGAAGAGGCTCAGGGCGGCACCGTCTTTCTGGACGAAATCGGGGAACTGACGCCGTCCACCCAGGTCAAGCTGCTGCGGGCCATCCAGGAGAAGGAGATCAAACCCGTGGGCGGCAACACGCCCATCAAGGTGGACGTCCGCTTCCTGTCCGCCACGAGCCGCAACCTGGAAGAGGCGGTCGAATCCGGGGAATTCCGCAAGGACCTGTATTACCGGCTGGCCGTCATCCCCTTGCACCTGCCCCCTCTGCGCAATAGGCAGGAGGACATGGTCCTGTTCGTGGGGCATTTCGTGAGCAAGTTCAACGAGCGGTACAACAAGTCGGTCCAGTCGCTGACGCCGGGAGCCATGCAGACCCTGCGCGACGCTCCGTGGAAAGGAAATATCCGCGAACTGGAGAACGTTATCGAACGGGCCGTGCTCCTGGCCGAGGGCGACGTCATCAGCGTTGAGGACCTGTGCGCCCATCCCATGTGCTTTCCGGATTCGGCGGGCGGGGTCGAGGACGGCACCGTGTCGCTCAAGCGGGCGGTGGAGAAGGCCGAGATCAAGGCCATCCGCCAGGCATTGGCCACCTCCGACGGCAACCGCTCCAAGGCCGCAAAGATACTGGGTATCGGCCGCCGAACCTTGTACGACAAGATCGACGCCTACAAGCTGTAGGACCATCTCGTCCTGGAAAGTAAAAAGGCCGGTCCACGTGGAACCGGCCTTGGTCATTTTGCGAGGCGGTGTGCCTAGTCGAACAGGGTGCCGATGCTGAATATCTTGATGAGCTTGAGCTCCAGGCGGAAATCGTCGGAACCGGCCTTGTTTCCCTCGTACCAGCGGTGCACGGGCGCCTTGGCGACAAGTCCCGTGAAGAGCTTCCAGGGAGCGTACTTGTACACGACCTTGGGGCCGACGTACCATTCGATGGAGGCGTCCTGGTTGCCCTTGCCCATGTACCTGGATTCCTCGTTCATTTCCCAGGTGGATTCTGCGCCGATGTCCCAATTGTCGCTCAGGGCGAATGCGTAAGCCAGGTTCCAGCGGTAGCGGTCGCCCTTTTCGTAATCATGCGCTCCTTCGGTGAAGTTGGCGTAGTTGATTTCGGAGTCGAACCTGTTGGCTCCGTAGAACCAGGTCGCGCCGATGCCGCCGATGAATCCCCAGGCGTCGTTGCCCGCAGCGTCGGACGAATGGCTGCCCACCGAGGCGGTGGGGAAGACGCCGCCGAAATCCAGAGCAACGGAAAGCGGGTCGCCAGCCTTCTGGTTGAGAATGTTCTTGTGCAGCAGGACGGCGGTGTCGCCGATGCCGTAGGTTTCCCGGTTGTCGGCGTCGGGCTTTTCGATGTGCACGTTGTAGACCGGGGTCGCGGTGCGGATGTCGAGCCCCTTCATGATGCCGTAGCGGGTCTTGAAGATTTCGTTGAGCTTGGTGGTCTTGGCCTTGCCGCTGACGCGCCTGTCGCTCTCCCAGATGCCGTTGCTTTTCGCGAAGAAAACGTTTCCGCCCACGGCGAACGCGCCTGCAGGCATACCCAGGCCGCAGGGGCCGAAGGTTGAGCTGACGCCCCCCCAAGCAACAGGCGTCTTCTCTTCAGCTTGGGCCGCCACGGCCGTAAGGGCGAGCATCAGCAAGCCCAGCAGCCCGATTTTAAACCAGTTCATCCATTCCTCCGTTTGTTCGGCGCGGTCGGGACAGTGCGGAATGCGCCGGAATTTCAGTATTTTCCCCGTTGTACGGACACGATGACCTGCCTTCGGGGCACAACCGCAGGCGTTGTTGCCCCTCTGCGGTTGTGCCTGATTTATCAAGAATTGTTCCAGCCCCGTGACAAAGTGGCGGCCGGGCCGGTCGGCCCCCGCGAATCGGGCTTTCCGGGTTGCGGCTGGGGCGTTCGGATTTGGGGCTTTTGAAGGCGACCTGTGCGGACTGCGGCACAGTGTGTGCGCCGACACGCATTCCAATGGGGGGCGTGTAACGGTTTGGAAAAAATAACTACCTTGAATTATTGATAAAAAACATTGTGAAATAGTTGGCATGAAACTTGGTTGTCTGTGTGTTGTGCGTTGTGCGTGGACACCGAAAGGTCGTCGTTCCGAGAGAGTGATTCGGATGGAGCCGGAAGGCATTGAGCCACGCAGACGTTCCATGTTGGCAACAAATGTATTTGTAACAGGTAAGGAGGAAAGAGTGCTTAAACTGCATCGCTGGCACATGGCTCTGTTGCTCGGGATTTCCCTGATCGTCCTGAGTTCCGGGGCATATGCCTATGAAGCCATCACCGGTCCCACCGGTGTGTTGTACTACGACCAGGCCAAGGCCTATCAGGGATACACCCTGTTCGACCCCACGGTGGCCAGCAAGACCACCTATCTCATCGACATGCGCGGTAACATCGTTCACACTTGGAAAAGCGAGTACACTGCGGGTCTGCACTCCGTGCTGCTGCCCAACGGTCACCTGCTGCGCGCGGGTGCTGTTCCCAAGAAGCAGGAAGTCGGCTACTGCGGCATCGGCGGTGCCGGCGGCATCATCGAAGAATTTGATTGGAATGGAAAGAAGGTGTGGGAATACAAGATGTTCACTCCTAACAAGGAGATTCAGCATCACACCTTCTGCCGTATGCCCAACGGCAACACCATGATCCTCGGTTGGGAGACCCTGACCAACGATCAGGCCCGCAAGCTTGGACGCGATCCCCTGACGATCCCCACCAAGCCCGTGTTTTCCAAGGGTATTCCGCATGACCGCTTCTGGGTCGACTTCGTCCGTGAGGTCAACCGCAAGGGCGAGACCGTGTGGGAATGGCACATTACCGACCACATCGGCACCGGCCCCAAGCAGTTCGACATCAACTACACCCTGCCCAAGCCCATGGGCGAGATGTACGCCACCTACGACTGGTCCCACTTCAACACCGTCAACTATATCCCCGAAACCGACACCGTGGTGCTGAACTCGCGCAACCTGTCCGAGTTCTACTTCATCAACCACAAGACCGGCGAAGTGGAATACCGCTGGGGCAACCCCTCTGCCTGGGATCCCAACGCCAAGAAGCCCGGCTACTGGGATGACGGTTCCCAGAAGGTGTTCGGCAACCACTGCGCCACTCCGCTGAAGAACGGTCATATCCTGCTCTTCGACAACGGTTCCGAGCGTCCCCAGGACCGCCGGTCCCGCGCCGTGGAAATCGATCCCAAGACCGGCGATGTCGTCTGGCAGTTTGCTAGCCGCCACACCAACAGCTTCAACTCTCACCGTCAGGGCGCAGTACAGCGTCTGAAGAACGGCAACACTCTGATTACCTCCACTCACGGCGGTCATGTCTTCGAGGTCACTCCCGAGGGTGAGGTCGTCTGGGAATTCGTCAGCCCCATCTTCGCAGGCAAGACCAAGGCTGTGGTCAACAACAGCGACGCCTTCCCGTTCAACGCTCATATCGACTCCATGATCAACATGGTCCACCGCGCCCACCGGTACGGCGAGGATTACCCGGCGTTCTACGGCAAGACTCTGACCCCCAAGGGCTACATCGCCGGTGACGACGCTCCGCGTTTCTTCCGCGATTACCACGCGGGCGCAGGGTTCTCCGCTCCCGCGGCCGCAGTCAAGGCCGCTCCGGCCAAGGCTGCCGCTCCGGTCGAGGACGAGGATGACGGCGGTGAAGGCGCGACCATGGTCGGCTATTAAGTTGACAGGATAAAGGCCGGGTGCGAAACCCCGGCCTTCTCCCCCTCCCGCGCATGGGCGTAACTGCCTGCGGGAATAAAGAGAACAAACCCTGGTCGCGGCAGGAACGCGACAAAGGAGATATGATGAAAAGACGCGAGTTTATCACCGGCGCGGCCGTAGCAGCCGCAGCGGCGTTGATAAATCCGGTGAAGGCCCTGTCCTTTCCCACGGTTTTCCCTCACGGGACGACTATCTACAAGCCCGAGAAATGCTTTAACGGCTACACCGTGTACGGCACCGAAGTCGAGTCCGAGGGAACCGTCCTCATCGACATGAACGGTAACGTGGTCCGCCAGTGGAAGGACATCTGCCAGGCCGAACATCCGCCCAAGATGCTCAAGGGCGGTTTCCTGGCGGGTACCAGGCGCCCCTCTCCCGACAAGAAGGGCCGCGTCTGGCAGGATCCCTCTTCCACCGACTTGGTGGTCCTGGACTGGAACGGCAAGGTCGTCCGGTCCGTGCCCAGAGCGGGTATGCACCACGACTATCAGTTCGAGGGCAACCCGGTGGGCTACTATGTGCCGGGAATGCCGCTGGACAATTACCAGGGCAAGATGCTGATCCTGTCGCATAAGTTTACGCACAACCAGTTTATCTCCGACAAGGAGCTGTACGACGATTACATCGTCGAGCTGGACGCCCAGGGCAACGTGATCTGGGAGTGGCTCGGCGCTGAGCACTTCGACGAGATGGAGTTCCCGCTGGAGTTCAAGAAGACCATGTACAAGTACCCGACCTACTCCATGACCCGTACCCCGGGCCGGAAGGGCGGCGACTGGATCCATGTCAACTCCGCTTCCTACCTCGGTCCGAACAAGTGGTGGGACGAGGACAAGGAGAAGTACGCGGTCTTCAACCCGGAGAACATCATCATCTCCTGCCGCCAGATCAACACCAGCTTCATCATCGAGAAGAAGACCGGCAAGATCGTCTGGCAGGTCGGTCCCGAATACTACCGCGATTCCATGTGGGAATTCGGCGGCAAGAAGTACAAGCGCGCCCTGTCCAAGCTTGGACAGATCATCGGCCAGCACCACACCCACATGATCCCCAAGGGTCTGCCGGGCGAGGGCAACATCATGGTCTATGACAACGGCGGCTACGGCGGCTACGGCGAACGCAACCCGGGTGCGCCCTTGGGCTGGTCCGACGCCCGTCGCGACTACTCCCGCGTCATCGAGTTCGACCCGCGCACCCTCAAGGTGGTCTGGGAGCACTCGGCCAAGCAGATGGGAATGCGCAACAAGTACCAGTTCTACTCCGACTACGTGTCCTCGGCTCAGCGTCTGCCCAACGGCAACACGATGATTACCAACGGCGCAGTCGGACAGTTCCAGGAAGTTACCCCGGATCACGAGATCGTCTGGGAATACATCAGCCCGTACTACACCAAGAACGGCCACTACAACCTGGTCTACCGGGCCATGCGCGTGCCGTACGACTACGTGCCGCAGCTCAAGGCTCCCAAGGAGACCAAGGTCACGCCTCCGGACAACACCACCTTCCGGATCAAGGCAGGCTAAACGAGTACCAAACCCCATGGGCGGGGCGGTCCGGCTTCGGGCTGCTCCGCCCGCTCCAGCAACCACTTAAAGGACAGGAACATGAAAAAGCTCATCATCACCCTTTGCCTGGCAGCCATGTGCATGGTCTTCGCGGGCACGGCCTTTGCCCAGGACGGCATCGTCAGCTTCAATACCGCCTCGGTCGAAGACCTCATGGCCATTGAGGACATCGACGTTCCCGAAGACCTGGCCAAGGCCATTGTCGACTACCGCAAGGCCAACGGCGCCTTCAAGTCCGCCGAGGACATGCTCAAGGTTCCCGGAATGACTCAGGACTTCATGGAAGAGCTCAACCCGCAGGTCACCGAAGACGGCGACGTGGTCTTCGACCCGGACGCCGAGCCCGCGCTCGCTCCTTCCAAGTGCTAAAGTGACCCGGCCTTCGGGCCGCGTTCGCTCCCCATGCGGGAAAGCCCTCCGTCCGCCGGGTCGCCATAAGCGGCCTTTGGCGGTTTTTGGGAATGAAAGGTAATAAAAAAGAAGGCTTGCACGTTTTAACGTGCAAGCCTTCTTTTCGTCTGGATTCCCGACAAGATACCCTTTATTGTATGCTCGGGGTAGAGGACGCCGGGCCGCGGTCCGGAAGCGCATAATCGGAATACACGCTGGAAGGACCTGAGATGGGCTTGGCCACGGACATCATCCTCATTATTGTCTTTGCCTTTTTCTGCGGGCTGGTGGCCCAGCGGATAGGGCAGCCGATCATTCTCGGCTACATTCTGGCCGGTGTGCTGCTCGGTCCGCACACCGGCGGACTGACCGTGGCCGGAGTGCACGAGATCGAGCTGCTGGCCGAGATCGGCATCGCCCTGCTGCTTTTCGCCCTCGGGCTCGAATTCTCCTTCAAGGACCTGAAGCCGGTCAAGCTGGTGGCCCTGATAGGCACGCCACTACAAATGCTATTGACCATAGCGTTGGGGGTCGCGGCGGGGCAGTATATGGGGCTCGACTGGAAGGCGTCCCTGTGGCTCGGCGCGCTGGCTTCCTTCTCCAGCACCATGGTCCTGCTCAAGACCCTCATGAACCAGGGATGGCTGGGAACCCTGTCCTCCAAGGTCATGATCGGAATGCTCATCGTCCAGGACCTCGCCGTCGTGCCCATGATGGTCATCCTGCCCGAGCTCAACGACCCGGTGGTGGGGCTGCCCAAGCTCGGCTTTGCGGCTCTCAAGGCCGGGTTGTTCATCGCGGCCATGATCGTTCTCGGCACAAGGCTGCTGCCGTGGCTCATGGCCCATATCGCCCGGCTCGGCTCGCGCGAGCTGTTCCTGCTGGCCATCGCGGCCATCGGCCTGGGCGTAGGCTACGTGACCTATCTAGCCGGGCTGTCCTTCGCCTTCGGGGCGTTCGTGGCGGGCATGGTGCTGAGTGAATCGGATTTTGGCCACCAGGCGTTGAGCGACATCATCCCGTTGCGCGATATCTTCGGGCTGCTCTTCTTTTCCTCGGTGGGAATGCTCTTCGACCCCATGTTTCTGGTCGACAATTTTCGTCAGGTCTTCTGGCTGCTGCTCGTGATCTGTGTGGGCAAGGGGATCATCTTCGCCATTCTCGCGCGGGTCTTCCGCTATCGCAACGTGGTCCCGCTGGCCGTGGGCCTGGGCCTCTTTCAGGTCGGCGAGTTCTCCTTTGTTCTGGCCCGTTTGGGGGTGGCCACCGGCTCCATCGACCAGGACCTCTATGCATTGATTCTCACCGTGACCATCATCTCCATGGTCCTGACGCCGATCGTTTCCGGCCAGACCGCACGGCTCTACGCCCTGCGCAAGCGGTGGTTTTCCCACGAGGAACTTGAGTACACCAACATGCCCAAGGAAGGATTGGACGGACACGTCGTCATCCTCGGAGCGGGCCGGGTGGGATTGCAGATCGCCCAGATTCTCAAGCGGTTCGGGCTTACCCACGTGGTTGTTGAGCTGGACCACCGCCGTTTCGAGCAGGCCAAGAAAGCCGGCATTCCGGCCGTGTACGGCGACGCCAGCCAGGAGATTGTCCTCGAAGCAGCCGGACTGCGCAGCGCGGCCCAGCTCATCGTCACCGTGCCCGACCTCGTTACCACGCGGGCCATCATTCAGAACGCCAAGAGCGAAAATCCCGACCTGGACATCATCGCCCGGTCCACCAATCGTGAGCATCTTCACGACATGAAGGAGCTCGGAGCCGACGAGGCCGTGCTTCCGGAGTTGGAAGCGAGCCTGGAGATGTCCCGCCAGTCCCTTTTGCGCCTGCGCAAGTCGCCTGTGGAAATTCAGCGGCACACGGATCGCATCCGTCAGGAATTCTATTCCGTGCTCGCCGATACCAGCGACGAATATCGCGAGCTGATCCAGTTTCGGGGCGCGGAGCAGCAGTTCGATCTGCAATGGGTCAAGCTGCCTTCTTCCAGTGCCCTGGTCGGGAAATCCCTCGGCGAGAGCAATATCCGGAAGGCCACTGGCGCGTCCGTGGTGGGCGTGGTGCGCGGGGGGGTGCTCAAGACCAATCCGGATGCCGCCTATGTCCTCGAAGCCGGGGACCTCGTCGCGTTCATCGGCAGCGACGAGGACCGCGCGCGCTTCTGCGATTTCTCCCGGCCCGAAACCGTGGCCGCCGACTGCGTGGCGTAACGCCCCGTATCCGCGACGCGCGTTATCGATAAGCTCCCGGAAAAAGGATTCACGGCCGAAGGCGTTCGTTCGCGTCATGCGAAGCGGCGCGAAAAAGTTTGTGGAAATAGAGGGGAAGCCCGGAGAGAGGGAGAGAATCAACCTTGTCGCAAGGGTTTTTCTTTCCCTCTCCCCGGTTTTAGGAGGCGCTATTCGCCCGGCCTCAGGACCTTGCCGGGAGGAGTCGGATTTTCTGTGGCGCCGTCACCGTGGACGATGACGCCGTTTATCATGACAAGGTCGATGCCGGTCGGGTGCTTGCGCGGGTCGGTGTAGGTGCCCTGGTCGCGCACGGTGTCCGGGTCGAAGAGGACGATGTCGGCGTGATGGCCGGGCTTGAGCAGCCCGCGCCGGTCGATGCCGAAGGTTTCGGCGGGCTTGCCGGTCATTTTGCGGACAGCGGCTTCGAGAGACATGACCTTTTCCTCGCGCACGTACTTGCCGAGCACCCTGGGGAATGCCCCGTAGGTGCGCGGGTGGGGCGTGCCGCCGAGCAGGCCGTCGGTGCAGACGTTCATTTCCGGGCGGGCCATGAATGCCTTGACGTGTTCCTCAAGGCCGTAGAAGTCGACCATTCCCACCGCGTTTTCCTCTTGGAGAAGGAGCTCTAGGGCCGCTTCAAGGGGCGGCTTGCCGCGCATCTCGCCCAGCTCCACCAGGGTCTTGCCGATGGCGTCGCGGTTGGCTTCGGTGCGTACGCTGGTGACGAAAATGCCGTCCACGCCCGCGAAGGCCACGAAGTTGTCCCAGCCGTTGATGCCCTGGCGTATGTCGCGGAGCATTCTGGCGCGGGCCGTTTTGTCGGCCAGCCGTTCCAGGAGCCTGTCCGTGCCCCCGGCATGGGCCCATGGGGGAAGGATGGCCCCGAGCATGGTGGACCCGGCCACGTAGGGATACTGGTCGATGGTGACCTTCAGTCCCTCGTCGGCGGCCCGGTCGAGCAGTCCGAGGACGCGTTCGAACTTGTCCGCGTTGTTCTTGCCGCAGATCTTGAAGTGGGAGAAGTGGACGTGGACCCCGGTGCTCCGGGCGATATCCAGCACTTCGGCCATGGACTCCAGAATGGTGTCGGCCTCGCTGCGCTGGTGGATGACCAGCGGGCGGCCGAACTCGGCGGCAACGGAGCAGAGGGCCTCCATCTCGGCTTTGTCCGCATAGGTGCAGGGCGGGTAGATGAGCCCGGTGGACAGGCCGAAGGCTCCGGCTTCCAGCTCGCGGCGGAGCACGGCCTGGAGCAGGCGCAGTTCGTTTGGTCCGGCCTTGCGGTCGTCTAGCCCCATGGCCTCCATGCGCACATTGCCGTGCGGGACGAGGTAGCAGACGTTGGTCCCCACGCCGCCTTGTTCGAGACGATCGAGGTAGCCGCCGGTAGTCTCCCATCCCCAGTCAAGAGTGTCGGACTCGCCTTCGAGGCCGCCGAGGTTCTTGCGCCACGCCTGGATATGCCGGTGCGGCAGGGGGGCCATGGAGACGCCGTCCTGTCCGAGTATTTCAGTGGTCACGCCCTGCCGGATCTTGGGCAGGATGAAGGGGTTCTCCATGACCACCAGGTCCGAATGGGAGTGGGTGTCGATGAAGCCGGGGCAGACCACGCGGCCCTTGGCGTCGATGGTTTCGTCCGCCTCGGGCAGGTCCGTCCCCACATGGGTGATGAGGCCGTTCTCGACGCGGACGCCGCCCGGCCCCGACGGCTTGCCGGAGCCGTCGATGATGCGGGCGTTGTTTATGCGTATGCTCATGGTTGTTCCCGTATGGTTGAGGTCGGCCGGGGGCTTACTCGCACCGGAGCAGTGCTTCGATGATGGCCTTGTAGCCCACGGTCACCTTGTGCAGTTGGTCCACCTCGATGTGCTCGTCGATGGTGTGGGCCAGGTTTTCGCGGGAGGGGCCGTAGCCCAGTGTCCGGATTCCCGCCTCGCCCGCGTAGTGGCTGCCGTTGGTGCAGAAGGAGTAGTGGGACAGCCCGGGAGCGAGTCCGGCCTCTTCCAGACCGGCCAGGGTGGCGGCCACAAAGGGGGCGTCGGCGTCATAGAGCCAGCCGGGGAAGAACCGCTCGCCCTGGATGTGCACGCCGGTGTAGCATTGCTCCTTGCCCTTGGCGAAGTAGACCTTGGCCTTGAAGTCCGGGTTGGCCTCGGAGAGCCGGCTGATGGCCTCGTTGAACGGGGCCAGGACCGATTCCGGGGTCTCGCCCACCAGAAGCCTGCGGTCGTAGGTGGCCCGGCAGCCGCTGGGCACCACGGACGAGCCTGGGTAGGGTGTGGACTTGATGTCCGTGAGCACGCAGATGCCCTTGCCGAGCACGGGTTGCTCGGGGTCCTTGATCCCGTCGATCTCGCGGATGAGGTCGGTCATCAGGTGGACCGCGTTGACGCCCTTGTCGGGATTGGCCGAGTGGGCCGGGACGCCCATGGTCTCGACCACTATCTCGGCGCGGCCCCTTTGCCCGATCTTGAGGTTCAGTTCGGACGCCTCGCCGATGATGACGAAGTTGGGCTTGACCTCGGCGGAGATTTCGCGGGCGGCGATGCCCTCGAAGAGCTCCTCGTGGACCACACCCGCCACGCAGACTTCACCCGCGAACTTGCCTCGGGTCTCCTTGGCGAACCACGCCGCGGCCCCGACCATGGCGGACAGGGCGCCCTTCATGTCGGAGGTGCCGCGCCCGTATACCTTGCCGTCCACGATGTCGCCGCCGAAGGGGGACTGGGTCCAGGCGGACGGATCGGGCACGGGAACCACATCCATGTGGCCGTCGAAGAGGATGCACGGGCCGGGCTTGTCGCCCTTGATGCGGCCGATGACGTTGCCGTAGCGGTCAATCGTGACGCGGTGGAAGCCGTTGGCCTCCATGGCGGCGGCCAGGGCCTTGGCGACGTCGCCCTCCTCGCCGGAGACGCTGGGCAGGGAGACCAGCTCCTGGCACAGCGCAACGCTCAGGTTGCCGTATTTTTCCTTGTTGGACATGGTCGCCTCCCCCTAGCCTTCGAGCAGGCCGGTCCGGGCGTTGAATTCGTTGATGAGCTTGTCCACTTCGGGGGCGAGCTTCTGGATGTTTTCCCAGTAATGCTCGTCGTACCACTGGGCCTGGATGTCTTCGAAGGCCATGCCCTGCTGTTCGATCCAGGTGTAGTACTTGAGGTTGTGGATGCGCTTTTTGTCGTAGTAGCCCAGCTCCAGCATGTTGTCGATGGTGGTGGAGGCCAGCACTCCGCGGGAGTAGGCGGCGTCGTCGGCGTCGTATTCGCCGCGTTCGGCGGTCAGCTCGGCCAGGCGGCTCTGGTACATCTCCATGGAGTCCGTGGCCACGGTCAGGACCACGTCGTCCTCGCCCAGTTCGTAGTATTTGGCGAACTTCACGGCGGAGATCATGTTGGCCACCGAGGAGATGCCGAGCAGGTTCAGGTTCTCGGCGATCTCGGCCGGGACGCCCTGCGCCTTGAGGGCTTCGATGCCGGCGGGCTCGTTGAACAGGCGGATGAGGTCCATGGGGACTTCGTCGTCCACGGCGATGGCCATGTCGGTGTTGCGCACGTTGTGAACCCAGGGCACGTGCTTGTCGCCGATGCCCTCGATGCGGTGCGCGCCGAAACCGTTGTTGAGCAAAGTGGGGCACTGAAGTGCCTCGCAGGCGGCCACCTTGAGGTGGGGGAACTGCTGCTTGAGGTAGTCGCCGCTGGCCAGGGTGCCGCCGGAGCCGGTGGACAGGACCACGCCCCGGAACCGCTTGTCGGCGTCGTCGGTCAGGCTTTCGACCAGTTCGGCCATGGCCCGGCCGGTGACGGTGTAGTGCCACAGGTAGTTGCCCATGTCGTCGAACTGGTTGAAGATCATGATGTCGTCGCCGGAGTTGCGCAGTTCCCAGCACTTGTCGAAGATTTCCTTGACGTTGGACTCGGAACCCGGGGTCTTGATGGTCTCGCCCGCCACCGTGGACAGCCAGTCGAACCGTTCCTGGCTCATGCCTTCGGGCAGGATGGCGATGGACTCGCAGCCGAGCAGGTTGGAGTCATAAGCGCCGCCGCGGCAGTAGTTGCCCGTGGAAGGCCAGACGGCCTTCTGCTTGCGCGGATCGAATTGGCCGGTGACCAGACGGGGGGCCAGGCAGCCGAAGGCCGCGCCGACCTTGTGGGCTCCGGTGGGGAACCACTTGCCCACCAGCAGGACGATGCGCGCGGGCACGCCGGTCAGGGACGAGGGCAGCTCGATGTGGTTGACGCCGCCGTATTCGCCTCCGCTGGCCGCAGGCTCGTTCTTCCAGGTGATGCGGAAGAGGTTGAGCGGGTCGAGGTCCCACAGGCCGAGGGAGCCGAGCTTCTCCTTGATGGAGGCCGGAATCCGCTCGGGGTGGCACATCTGCTCCAGGGTGGGGATGACGATATTCTTTTCGCGAGCGCAGGCCACGGCGCTTTCCAGGCCCTGCTGGTTGATGGTCAGGTCAAGCATGGTTGTCTTTCCTTTATCGGTTAATATTCTTGGTTTTTCATTGCCGCTTCGAGAGCTTCCAGAGTCGGCGCGATAACCGCCGGTCCCGCGCCGCACGCCTTGATGGTCGAGTCCACGTCCTTGAGGCCGGAGCCGGTGACGAGGAGCACGCAGGTCGAGTCGCATTCCACCAATCCCTGGTCCAGGGCGGCGTGCAGACCGGCCAGGGGCGCGGCCCCTGCGGGCTCTGCGAAGACGCCGGTGCTTTCGGCCAGTTCGGGGATGGCCGAGAGGATGGCGTCGTCGGACACGCGCAGGAATGCCCCGCCCGTGCCGGTCACGCTTTTCATGGCCTTCACCCGGTCGCGGGGCAGGCCCGCCGAGATGGAGTCGGCCACGGTGTTGGCCCGGATGGCCGGAAATGTCGCCGGGTTGGCTCCCCGCTCCCAGCATTGAAACAGAAAGTCGCTGCCTTCGGCCTGGACGCCCATGAGCCGGGGAAGGCGGTCGATCCAACCGAGGCGGTGCATGTCCAGAAAGCCTTTGTGCAGGCCGGAGATGATGCATCCGTCGCCCACGCCCACGAACACGGCGTCCGGGCACTGCCAGTTCAACTGTTCACAGATTTCGTAGGCTGCGGTCTTCTTGCCTTCCGCCATGTAGGGGTTGAAGCCGGTGTTGCGGTTGTACCAGCCGAATTCGGCGGCGGCGGAGAGGCAGAGTTCGAAGGCATCGTCGTAAGTGCCGTCCACCAGGAAGACCCGCGCTCCGTAGGCCAGGAGCTGGGCCACCTTGGCCCGGGGGGCCGAGCGGGGCACGAAGATGGTGCACGGCATTCCGTCGGCGGCGCACATGCCCGCCAGGGCGGCGGCCGCGTTGCCGGTGGACGCGGTGGTTATCATGGAGGCCCCGGCCTCGCGCGCCTTCATCACGGCGAGCGAGCTGGCCCGGTCCTTGAGGGAGCCGGTGGGCTGGCGGGAGTCGTCCTTGACGTACAGCGAGTCGAGGCCCAGGGAATCCGCCAGGCGGCGGCCTTCGTAGAGGGGGGTCCAGCCAACGGCGGCGGCCGGGGCCGGGGTTTCGGGCAGGACCGGCAGGAGCGCGCGGTAGCGCCACTGCGTGCAGGTCTTGTCCTCGGCAAGGCTTTCGGGGGAAATTCGTCGCCCGATGGCGTCGTAATCGTATTCGATGTCCAGGATGCCCTCGTTGCCGTGGTCGGGGCAGACGTAGCCGGTCTCTTCGGGGAGGTAGGTCTTGCCGCAGAGGGTGCAGCGCATACCTGTGACGTGGTCGGGCCGTTTTGTCATGTTCATGTCTTTGCGTGCGGGGTTGATGCGGCCGGGCGGCGGGGATGTCCCGCCGCCCGGCCGTTCAGGCTTGTGGAAGGGTTATTTGGACGCCTCTGCGATGGCTTTCAGGAACTCGTTCAGCATTTCCTTGCCCTCTTCACCGAAGGCCTCTTCGAGGTACTTTTTGACCGCAGGCTGGGAAGCGGCGCGGAAACGCTCTTTCTCGGCCTCGGGCAGGGTGTAGACCTCCATCTTGGAGGACAGGAAAGGCAGGCCGCGATCGGACGCCTCGATGGCGTTGGCAATGCCGCGGGAGACAACGATGGCGGTCTTGGCGGCGCTTTCCACGACCACTTTTTCGGCCGGGGTCAGGGAGGCGTAGAACGCCTCGTTCATGAGCCAGACGTGGGGCGCGAAAAGGTGGTTGGAAATGGTCAGGTACTTCTGGACTTCGTACAGCTTGGCGAACTCGACGATGGGCACCGGGTTCATCTGGCCGTCGGCAACGCCGGTCTGGAGGGAGGTGTAAACCTCGGACCAGGCGATGGACACGGGCTGGCCGCCCAGGCTGGAGACGAGCATCTTGTGGGTATCCAGGCCCATGGTGCGGATCTTGAGGCCCTTCATGTCTTCGAGGGCCTTGATCGGGCGCTTGGAGTTGGAGAGCTGGAAGAAACCGCCGGAGTCGGAGAAGCCGAGGCACTTCAGGCCGGTCTTGGCGGTGATGTCGTCACCCAGCTTCTTGCCGAAGGGGCCGTCGAACACCTCGTAGGCAACGGCGTGGTTGGGGAAGGCGAAGGGCACGTCGAGCACGGAGATCATGGGGTAGACGCTGCCCACCGCGCCCACGGAGTGCACGCCGAGCTGGATGATGCCGGCCTTGACCTGCTGGACCACTTCGGCGTCCTTGCCGAGCTGGCCGCTGGGGAAGATCTGGACTTTGACTTCGCCGTTGGTGCCGGATTCCACCAGGTTCTTGAAGACCACGGCGGCCGCGCCGGACGGGTTGTCGAAAGCGCCGTTCTTGTTCAGGTGGTGCATCTTGATGACCTTGGCGGCCAGGACGCCCTGGGCCGAGCACAGCAACAATGCCGCCGCGGCGATCAAAACAGTCAGTTTCTTACCGATTCTCATAGGTTCCTCTCATGGTTTGTTCCGCTACATGTCGAGCAGAAGGTTTGGGAAAAACATGGCCAGGTCGGTCCAGAAGGTGGTGATGATGAGTACGCTCACCTCCACGAGTATGAACGGCCACAGGGAGGCGCTGATACGCTCGATGCGCTCGCCCGTGACCGAGGAGAGTACGAATATGCAGGCCCCAACGGGCGGGGTCATGAGCGAGATGTTCAGGGTCAGGACGATCATCACGCCCGCGTGCACGGGGTTCATGCCGATGGCCTGGGTCAGGGTGCCGAGCATGGGGGTCAGGATGATGAGCGCCGCGTTGATGTCCATGAACATGCCGATGGCCAGCAGCATGACCAGGATCATGGCCTTTATCATCCACGGGGTGGTGGACAGGGACAGGAAGGCGTCCGCGATCTGCTGCGGAATCTGCATGAAGGTCATCCACCAGCTCAGGATCGAGGCCGAGGCGATGATGAGGAAGACCACGCCGGTGATCCGGGCCGTGCGGATGAGCATCGCCACGATGTCGTTGAAGGTCAGGGTGCGGTGGATGCACACCCCCACGAACAGGGCGTAGAACACCGCGATGGCCGCGGCCTCGGTGGGAGTGACCACGCCGCCGAGGATGCCGCCGAGGATGATGGCGGGCATGATGAGGGCGAGGATGCTGCCTCTGAAGGCGTAGAGAATCTCCCGCAGGGACGGGCTGCCTTCCTTTTTGGGCAGGCCGAGCTTGCGGCCCAGGGCCACGATGAGCGCCATGCACACCAGGCAGATGAGCAGGCCGGGCAGGATGCCTGCGGCGAACAGTCCGGCGATGGAGACGCCTGCCAGCGAGCCGTAGATGACCATAAGGTTGGACGGCGGTATGGTGGGACCGATGATCGATCCGGCGGCGGTCACGGCGCAGGCAAACGGCCGGGAGTAGCCCTGCTTGACCATGGCCGGGACCAGGGTGTTGCCGAAGGCCGCGGTGTCCGACACGGCCGCGCCGGTCATGCCCGCGAAGAGCACGGAGGCGAGCATGTTGGAGTGCGCGAGCCCGCCGCGCATGTAGCCGACCAGGGCGTCAGCCAGGTTGGCGATGCGCTGGGTCATGCCCACGCGGTTCATGATTTCACCCGCGAGGATGAAGAAGGGCATGGCCATGAAGGTGAACAGGTTGAGCCCCTCGAAGAACCGCTTGGGGGCCATGACCAGGAAGTTGTCTCCGCCCACCTGGACGAGGCCGATAACGCCCGCGATGCCCAGAACGAAGCCGATGGGGACGCCGATGAGCAGCAGACCGAAGAAGACGATGGCTACGGTAAGCATTAGGAAGCCTCCTTCCTGGTGAAGAGGGGATCGATCCGGGCGGCGTCGCGGATCATGACCGCGACGACCTGGAAGGCCGTGAGGCCTGCGGCGACCGGTACGGAGGTGAAGGGCACGAGCATGGTTATGCCGAAAATGGTTGCGAACTGGTGTGCGCCCTGTCCGGCCATGGTCACGCCGTACCACGCTAGGAACAGGAAGAAGGCCAGGCCGAGCAGGTCGAGGACCATGCGCGCCGGGAGCTGCCAGTTCAGCGGGAGGCGTGAGAAGACCAGGTCCAGGCCGATATGCTCACGCCGGTAGGCGCAGCAGGGCACGGCCAGGAGCGCGGCCCAGATCATGAGGTAGCGGGCCATTTCCTCGGTCCAGGTTGCTCCCATGGCCAGGGCGTAGCGTTCGAGAATCCCGAACCAGACCACGCCGATCATGGCGGCTACCAGGAGGGCGCAAAGCCGTTCCAGGATATGGTTCAGTCTGAAGGCGACACGTTCAACGGCGCCTGCCAGGTCGACGAATGGAGTTGTTTTTTGTGTTTGCATAGCGTGCTTGGTTAAAGTGATGCCCCTTAAAAGCAGATACTGTGCCAGTATTGCGGCTCTCCTCACATTTTTTTGCCCTTTTTGGTATTCATGAAAAAAATAAGATAAAACAGGATGTTGAAAGTATAATAAATCGTTAGTTTGTCATGCGTGCGTTTGAAGTTATTTCTTGAGCCTCTTTCAATTTACGTTTATGTCATAGATGTTTTCATTTTGATAATACTGTCCGTTTGTCAGGACAGCGTGTCTAAAGCGTCGCGATGCGGGACAGTTATGCATCGGCCCGGACGGGCGGAATTTCGTGGTGGTATCGTTTTGATACGAAAAACGGCGGTTGGCCGGAGGAGCGCGGCGTGGAATTGGATACGAAATATGTTCCCGAAACCCTGTGGGACATCAGCGGGGCAGCGTCCAAGTATGCGGCGGTCATTTCCCGGGTGCTCCGGGTGGATGTGGAGATAGTGGACGGCAGCCTCTACCGCGTGGCGGGGACAGGCCGGTTCGCCGGGCTGGTGGGCAAGCAGATGTCCTCGGCCAGCGGAGTGTACCGTCAGGTCCTCAAGACCGGACGGCCATTGGTCATCCAGGAGCCGGGCTTTTCCGAGTTCTGCGCCGGATGCCCGAACTGGAGGTCCTGCGACGAGACCTTCGAGATGAGCACGCCCATCATATATAAGGAGGCTGTGGTCGGGGTCATCGGATTCGTCTGCTTCACCGAGGAGCAGAAGGACCATATCAAGGACAATTTCGAAGTCTTTTTCGACTTTTTGACCCAGATGGCCGACATTCTTGCCTCCAAGGTGGTCGAATCCATGGAATTGGCCCGGAGCAGGGCGTTGGGGGAGCTGCTTGAAACCGTTGTGGACAAGGTGGATGAGGGCGTGCTGCTGCTCTCACGGGACGGGCGCATCGTCCGTTCCAACCGCGCCGCCCAGCAAATTCTCGATTTCCCGGTGGAAGAGCAGGAGTCCATCGCCGTGAACCTGTCGCGCGGCGAAAACCGGCTTTTACAATATTCGGAATACACGGTTAGCCTTCTGGGCCGTTCGCATTATGTGGCCGGGAACGAATACAGTCTTCAGCACGGTGAAAGCTCAAGCATGTTCATGTTCCGCGATGCCCAGCTCATGCATGACAACGCCCTCCGTCTGGCCTCCTCTCATGAACGGCTTGGCCTTGACGCCATCCTCGGGACTTCGGAGGTCATAGCCACCCTCAAGGAGCAGGTGTCCAGATTCGCGGATTCGAGTTCAACCGTGCTGGTCACCGGCGAGTCGGGCACAGGCAAGGAACTCGTGGCCCGCGCCCTCAACGAGGAGGGCGGTCGCCGCGAGGGGCCTTTTGTCGCCATAAACTGCGGAGCCATCCCCGAAACCCTGCTCGAAAGCGAGTTGTTCGGTTATGTGGGTGGCGCCTTTACCGGGGCCAACCCCAAGGGCAAGATGGGCCGTTTCGAACAGGCCAACGGCGGCACCCTGTTTCTCGACGAGATCGGCGACATGCCGCTGCATCTCCAGGCCAAGCTCCTGCGCGCGCTGGAACAGCGCGAAGTCACCCGCCTGGGCTCGACCCGGCCCACGTCCATTGATGCGCGCGTGGTGTCGGCCACCAACCGCAACCTTGAGGAGATGGTTCATAGCGGTACCTTCCGCGAAGACCTTTTTTACCGCCTCAACGTCATCCCCATCCATATCCCGCCCTTGCGTGAACGGCCGCGTGACATACACCTGTTGTCCAAGGTGTTTCTCGAACAGAGCATGGCCCGGTTGAACAAGGAGATTCTGACCATCAAGGAGAGCTTTTGGACCACGGTGAGTGAATATCACTGGCCGGGAAACGTGCGCGAACTGCAAAATACCATCGAGTACGTGGCCAACGTCGTTGACTCGCCCGCCGTCATCACCCGCGAGACACTGCCCATCAAGGTCCGCTCGGGCGGGCACGAGTCCGAGTACGCCGACTACAACCTCGAAAACATGGAGCGCACCGTCATCCAGCAGGCGTTGAAGGCCTTTGGCGACGATGATTCCACCAAGGCCGCCAAGGAACGAGTCGCCCGCAAGCTCGGCATCGGCATCGCCACCCTCTATCGCAAGATCAAGAAGTACGGTTTGGAATAGGCGGGGACGGCTCCTGTGCCCTCTCCTTGTTTGAACTGTTTTGGAGCCGCTTTGTGGTGAGGGGGGCAGGTTGATTCACTTGTTTTGTTGGGGGTCATGGGCGGAGGCCGGGTAAGCGGAATAATGCTGAGGGATGGACGCGGGAGCCTTTTCCGTACGGTTTTTGGGACAGAATTTCGGCAATATATTGAGGAGAATGCGGGGAAGAGGGAAAAGCCCTTTTGTCCTTGCGCAATATGCCACCGGGGGGTATGTTGCGCATCTCGTCGCCAAGCAGGTATTTGCGTCGGGGCTTTGCCCCGGATCTGGACCGTGGACCGCCCCCCGGGCGGGATGCGGTTTTTCGTTGGCTTGCGACGGAGCGTCCCTGGAAAGTTCTTTTCATTAACCTAAACCACCCCTTGCCACAGACATGAAAACCAATCTATCCGAACTCTCCCCGCTTTCCCCTTTCGACATGACCGCCCCCGAAGCTGGGGATTTCGAAGTCTTCAAGCCCGAGAAGGTCTGTTCCAAGCTGATCCGCTACAGGGTTGTGGATGACCGTTTGACCGACCTCGAATTCACCGGGGGTTGTGACGGCAACCTCAAGGCCATCTCCGCCCTGGTCGAGGGCATGAAGGTCGAGGACGTGGTGTCCAAGCTCAAGGGCATCACCTGCGGGAAGAAAAGCACTTCCTGCGCGGACCAACTCTGTATCGCGCTCCTTGGCGGCGCACACTAGATTCCAAGCCGTTTACCATGCCCCGGCGGCCGTTAGGCCGCCGGGGCTGTTTCCCTTCCGCTTATGCGGGGGCACAGTCTGCCGGTTCCCTGCGACTCACCCCGTCCCAGGCGCGGAGTGTCCGCCGCGCACCTCTTCGACATCTGAAGGCGTTATTATTTTTCACCCCCCTTTTCCCGGCGGCCCGCAAGGCCGGTAAAACGGGGGTTGAACCGCCTTTACGCCCATTCGGGAGACTGTCTGCTTTCGTTCTCGCGCAAGGCTCCTTCGCCTTCCTTTCGGCGGCAGCCTATCGAATCCATTTCACATTCTTTCCGGATCGTGGCGAGATGCCCTTTTCTATATGCCGGAAACGCGCAAACTCCTTTGCAACGGTCGCGCAATATTGCGCCAGCGTGAACAGAATCTAGCAAAGTAGGTCGTTTTGGCAATATAGCAACATTAATTAAATATTAATATCGGGTAGTTAAAGAAAAAATATCCCGGAATGACTGTGCGGCACACCCTATGCAATGTGGGGAGTCAAGAAACGCGACCACCAAAAAGGAGTATGGATAATGGAAATAGTTTTCACAGCTCATGGTCACTCCTGCGACCTGGCCCTGCATCCGGTATCCGAGAAGACGGCACGTTCCATTGAGAAGTATGGCCCTGAAGTCTATTCCATGAAGGCTCTGGAATGGTGGCGGAAGGGCAAGACGGCCACCTGGGGTATGCGCATCGACGATGCGTGCAGCATCCAGGTCAGGGTTGATGGCGAGCTCATTGATTTCGACTATGGGAGCATCATCGCCAATCCGTTGCGCATTCGCCGGCGCATGTACCTCGACAGCCGCGCCAAGTATCTCTGCGTGCTCGGCTTCGACAACGAGGTTTGCAAGTTTTCCTGGAAGTGGAGCGATGTGTCCGAGTACGACCCCTCCAAGTTCGAGTTCATGGTTCACCAATGGGATCGCATCATGGGCGAAGAGGGATATTACATCCTGGACGAAATCCGATACGGCAACGAGTTCGCCTCCAGTCACGACTGGTGCGACGCCTCGGGTTTCACCCTGGTTCCCCCGCGCATCATCGACCTCGACGAGGTCAGGCGCGAACTGGCCGAGGGCGGTCCGGAACACATCGGCCCCGCTTTCCCTTCCCCCCATCACACCACACCTACTCCCAAGTCCCCGGAGTAATCCGGGCACTCCTCTTCCCGTCAGGGGCATCCGCAAGCCCCGCTGGGCAAGCCCCACGCACTCACCGTGCGTGGGGCTTCAAGTTTTTCGGCTGCGAAAAGGATCGGGGTTCGGTTGGCGCGTCCGGTCTGTAGGGGGAGCGGGAAAAAGGCCCCGCCCCCCGCGTTCCTGGACGCGGGGGGCTCAATCAACGGTGGGGCTAGTTCGGGTCTGATTCGGCTTCGGGCGGGTGCTCAACGTCCATGGCAGGCTGTAGGCGCAGGGTGACGGTCGTTCCCTGCCCTGGGCGGCTGGCCAGGGTCACGCTGCCCCCGGACTCCTCGATTATCTTCTTTATCAGCGGCAGGCCCAGGCCGTTGCCTTCGTCCTTGGTTGAGTAAAAGGGGTTGAAGGCGCGGTCCAGCTCGGTTTCGCTCATGCCCGTGCCCTGATCCCTGATCTGGGCGATCACGTCGCCGCCGTCCATGGTCAGGGAGATGACCACGTCGCCGCCGCCGGGCATGGCCTCGATGGAGTTTTTGATGATGTTCACGAGGCACTGCTTGAGGGAATCGGCGTCGCCTTCCACGGACGGCAGGTGATCGTCCGCCTCGACGCTGATGACGTATCCCTGGCGGCCGTAGCCCACGTCCATGAGTTCGGCCGCGTCGCGGCTGACGGCGATCATGTCGACGGTGCCTCCCCGTCCGTGGGCCGGGCGCACGAAATTGAGCATGTTGGTCAGGAGCTTGTCGAGCCGCTTGGTTTCCTCGACAATGATCTGGACCTTTTCCCGTTCCTGCGTGTCCAGCTTGGGCGATCGGAGAAGGGCGTTGGCAAAACCGCCCACGGCATAGAGCGGATTACGGATTTCATGGGCCAGATAGGTGGAGATCTCGCCGATGATGGCGAACTTGTCCTGCTGTTGCTTGAACTTTTCGCGATGGGTGCGTTCGGTGATATCCCGATGCATGACCATAATGTGGGACATCTGGCCGCGCATGTCGAAGATGGGGTAGGCGTAGAGCCTGTAATATTGGAGCAGTCCGCTGCCGTTGACCCTGGTGACCAGGGCCTCTTCCTTGCGGCCGCTGAGCAGGGTCTTGTGGAAGGGGCAGACCGGGTCGAGCTGGTTGCAGAATGTCGAGCCGTCGCGCAGTCTCGCGGCCATCCAGCATGGCTGGCCGAGCAGCTCCTTGCGCGGCACGCCGGCCCGCTGCCAGACGGTGCGGTTCACGTCCTGGATGTTGCCGCTCTTGTCCAGGAGGAAGATATCCTCGCGGATTTCGTCGATGATGGACTGGATCAGGGTGCGCTGGTGGTCCAGGCTGGTCATGTAGTTGCCCTTGACCACGGCCATGTCGTGCAGGCCGCACAGGAAGATGAGCTCCCGGTGGTCGATCAGGGAGATGGACGGCGGCAGCTCCTGCCTGAGCCGGGCGGCGATTTCGTTGTCGCCGGTGATCTCCACCACCAGATTGATCTCGGGGTGGGCGTCGAGCATTTCCCGGTAGGTGGGATAGACCGGACAGGTCTCGCAGTCCTCGGGCAGCGGATGGGATTGGGGGGCGTTGCTGATGGCGGCAAGACACATCTCGGGCAGGAACTCGCGGAATGCCTCGTTGTAGATGATGTCCAGCATGACCTGAAGCATGGAGCCCGTTCCCACCACGCCCACGTTGAAGGGGCCTAGCGTGCCGTTCCAGTAGCAGATACCGAGATTTTCGTATGCGAAGTCGTCCATGAACAGCCTCCGGGGGCGTCTTCTGGGTCGGCGTCCTACTTGTCCGCCGACCCGCCAATGAGTTCCGACATGCCGATCGCGCCGTGCCGCAAAAGCTTGCGCTCCATGGCCCGCTGCACGGTCTCGACGATTTCCGGCAGGGAAGCGGGTTTGAGCAGATAATCGAAGACCCCGTTGTGGAGCAGCTTCATGGCGTCGGTGATGGAAGTGTGTCCGGTCAGGCAGACGGTCTCCACGTCGAATCCCTGAAGCTGTATTTCGCTGAAGGTCTCCGCGCCGGACATGCCTGGCATTTTCATGTCGAGCAATACCACGTCGAACTGGTTCGTGGCCAGCTTGTTCAGGGCCTCGTGCCCGTTTTCCGCAGGCTCCACGGTGTAGCCCTCGGCGCGCAGCAGGCGGCACAGGGATTTTCGGAAACGTTCCTCGTCATCGACTACGAGGATTCTCGCCTTATGGATCGTCATGATGCACCTCTTTATCGCGTTATGGGAATGCGCACGGTGAACGCCGCTCCCCCATCCGGTGGGGAAGACACCAGGATGTCCCCGCCCAGTTCATTGATGATTCGCAGGCTGACCGACAGGCCCAGTCCTGTGCCCTTGCCCGGAGCCTTGGTGGTGAAGAACGGGTTGAAGATGCGTTCCCGGTTCTCTTCGGAAATGCCTGGCCCGTTGTCTCGTATTTCCGAGCAGGCCAGATTCCCGTCACGGTATGTGGTGATGAAGATGTCGCCATCCTGGTCCACGGCCTGCACCGCGTTGATGAGTAGATTCAGGAAGACCTGGCGCAGCAGGGGCGGGTCCGAAGTCACCATGGGGAGGGTCGTGGCCATTCGACGGTGAATCTCGATGTTCCTCGGGACGGTCTCGCGTTCAACCAGTTCGAGCATGTCCTCGACCAACTGGTTAATGTCCGCCGGTTGCGAGACTGGCTTGCGCTTGCGGGCCAGGTCCAGGAGCTTGTGGGTGATGTCCGAGCAACGGGAAACCTGGGCGTAGATGACGTCCAGGCTGGTGCGGACCTCGTCCATCGCCTCGCGGGATGCGGGCGCGGAGAGGTTGTAGCGCATGAGCTCGGCCTCCTGGAGGATTATGTTCAGGGGATTGTTGATCTCGTGGGCGATGCCGGTGGACAGCTCGCCCAGAGCCAGAATCCGCTGGGACTGGATGAGCTGGTCCCCCATCTCGGTCCGTTCGGCCTCGGCCTGGTTCAGCCAGCGCGTCGAGACCCAGAGCAGTATCCACATGCCGCCGGTTATGAGCAGGGCGATGGCCAGGGCTATGGTGTACCCTGTGTGCCCGTGAAACCATGCGGCACCGCCAACGGCCAGGCAGGACGCCGGATAGGCGAATCGGCCGAGCATGACGACCTTTCTGGCGTTGGTCAGGCTCATTGATTACTCCTGCGTTCAATGCGCAGCTTGGCGTGTTCATGGGCCGCGCGGATGCGTCCGAGGAGGTTGTCGATCGAGAACGGCTTGAGGATGTAGTCGTATGCGCCGAGGCTGATGCCCTCGATGCCCGATTGCAGGGAGCCGTGTCCGGTGAGCATGATGACCTCGGTGTCGCGGAACCGCTTGCGGATTTCCTTGAGCGTGTCGATGCCGGACAGCCCGGGCATCCGCACGTCGAGGATTATCACGTCAACCGGATTGTCCTTGAGAAAGGCCAGGGCCGCCTCGCCGTTGGTTACGGTGTCCACATGCACGTTGCGCTTGGTCAGTCTTCGCTGAATGAGCTTCAGGAAGTCTGGTTCGTCGTCCACCACGAGTACGCGAATCTGGTTCATTGTTCCTCCTTGCCGCCGGGGAATTGCGGTCCGGTGAAGGGCAGGCGGATGGTGAACGTGGTTCCCTGTCCGGGGTCGCTGTTGACCCTGATGGTCCCGCCCAGCTTGCTCAGAGTGCTGTATACGATGGAAAGCCCCAATCCGGTACCCTCGCCGGTGGGCTTGGTGGTGAAGAAGGGATCGAAGACCTTGTTCATGTTTTCCCTGGAGATTCCGGCCCCGCTGTCGGCGATGTCGAGGGCGACGGTGTCGCCGTCCACCCGGGTGACCACGGTGATCTGGCCGTCCTGGTCGATGGCGTCGATGGCGTTTTCGAGCAGGTTCAGGATGACCTGTTGCAACTGGTTGGCGTCGGTGGTGATGAGCGGCAGTTCCGGGTCGAGGTCGGTCTCAACCAGGATATTGCGGTGCCGCGTCTCGTTTTCCAGGAACGAGGCTGTCTGGTTGGCCAGCATGTTCAGGTCCACATCCTCCTGGAGAGGTTCCATGCGTCGGGCGAAGCCGAGCATACGGTGGGTCACGGTGCGCGCCCGTTCCACGTGGCGGTCGATATCCGAGATCGCCTCCTGTAGCTCGTCCACGGCCGGGCCGTCGCCCAACTCTCCGTCATTTATGATATCCCGTATCCAGCCCGCGCTTTCGCGGATGATGGACAGGGGGTTGTTGACTTCGTGGGCCACTCCGGCGGCCAGCTTGCCCAGAGAGGCCATCTTGCTCGACTGCATGACCGCCGCGTCCATGGCCGCGCGTTCGCGGTCCGACGCCTTGAGCCGGGAAACGACCGAGGAAACGGTCAGGTAGGCTCCGACGAAGATCATCAGGGCGCAGCTTCCGAACAGGGCGTAGATGAGCGAACGGGTGCGCAGCAGGGGGGAGAGTTCCTCTTCGGGATTTTCCATGATGACCAGCCGCCAACTGGTGTTGGGCAGGCGCGTGAATCCGGCGATGACCGGGACGCCGTCCCTGCGCCAGGATTGGATCTCCACGTTTTCGCCGGGATCGCCGATGGGCAGGTCGACCTTGGTCAGGGCCCTGCCGCCGAATCGTGACGGCGTTTGGAGCACGTTTTTGTTGTTGATGATGTATGCGTCGCCCATCTGGCCGGTACGGACGTTGCGCACCAGCGAGGTGAACACCTCGGAGTCGATGGTCGCGCGGAGTATCCAGGTCCTGCCTCCTTCCTGGCGTTTCACCGCGATGATGAAGTACGGGAAGTTGCGGAATCCCATGAATACGTCGCTGATATACAGCCCCTTGAGCATGACCTGATGGAACCACGGCTCGTCGCGGTAGTTGACCTCCATGAGGTCGAACGGGCCGCAGTACGCCTCATGGCTGCCGTTCTGGCCGATGACTCCGATGTCGAAAAAGGAGCTGGACGTATCGTGGATGGCGTCGAAAACCTTGTTCAGATACGCTTGGTTGGACATCTCGGCAAAGGAGTGGATGTCCGCCAGCATTTGCAGTTGGACCACCCTTTCGTTGAGGAACATGGAGATGGCGTTTCGCCGGTTGGAGACCATGAGCCGCAGGTTGTCCGTGAGCTTTTCCTCGTAGGTCTTCCGGAATTCGTTGTGGATGACATAGCCCAGCGCGAAAAGCGGTACCACGGAGAGGCCCAGGGTGATGAGCACCAGATACCACTTGAGACGGGAGTAGGAGGTGGAGATCATGCCGCGCACCCCGCTTCCTTGAGTTCCTCGGACAGTCCTTCCAGCAGTTCCTCGATTTCCGCCTCGAACTTGTCGCGGTAGCGGATGACCATGGCCGGGTCGGCCATGGACATGTCGATCTGCCGGGTGTGCATGAGCAGATAGCCGAGCACGGCCATTGCCTGCTCCACGGCCTGCTGGCTGACGCCTTCGAGCCGCGCGAACAGGGCGTCGTCGCGGATTTCGGCGATGAAGCCGCGTTTTTCCAGCACTTCGGCCACCAGGCGCGCGCGCAGGTTGCGGCGGTCCAGGCTCGCCCCGCCTCCCTTGAACTGGAACAGGGCGTAGTTGGAGTTGGGATCGTCGCCCGCGAATCCCTCGATGGTGCAGAAATGGAAGCCGAACCGCGATTGCAGGTTGCAGTAGCGGCTGCCCACGATGAAGTAGTTGCGTTCGCCCATGTCGTTTCGCGCGCCGGGGGCCAGCGCCGGGTTCTGGGCCGCGCTGGTCAGCACGGACATGAATCCGTCCATGCGCGCGGGCGGCGGGCCTTCCCAGGGAACGGTCATCATGCCGTACCACAGGGCGCGCATGGGGCGCGACCGAACGGCGTCAACAGTAATGCTTTGGCGGGAATCCGAGGCTTCGGTCTCGCTGCCCGCCGTGCCGCCGCCGATGTCCACCAGCCAGTACTGCATGTTTTGCTGGCCGGTCAGCCTGCGCGCGCCGGAAACGGGCCTGTTGCCCTGAGTGAACATCTCGCTGACGGCCTTTTCGTGGCAGAATCGGGTGATGTCGTGCATGGAACGGCACCCTTCGGGCCGGAAGTCCGGGGATTCCGGGTCGGTCAGGCTGAGCGGGGTGATGAACTTGAGCACCCGGCGCAGTGCCAGGCTCACATCCGAGGTCCGCGCGGCGGCCGCCGGGCGGGCTTCCAGCTCGATCATTCGCTTGCGCCGTCCCAGATAGATGGTCCCGTTGGTGCCGTTGACCGTTATCACGCCCACGCCGGAAAGACGTTCGACGGCTCCGGGCGCGCCGATGAGGGCGGGGATGCCGTATTCCCTGGCCACATTGGCCAGGTGTCCGACGGAGCTGCCGAATTCGGCCACCAGGGCGGAGGCTCGGGGCAGCAGGGCGGACAGTTGCGGGCGGGCGTTGCGGGCCAGCAGGACCGCGCCGTCCGGGAAGCGGAACATGTCCTCGTCGGATTCCACCTTGACCACGCAGCCCGAAGCTGCGCCGGGGCTGGCCGGGATGCACCCGGTCAGGATGGCCAGGCCGCGGCTTTCCTCGTCCTCCACCGGCGGCTGGGGCGCGTCGTCGCATAAGGTCAGGGGACGGCATTGCAGGATGATGAGCAGTCCTTCGCGGTCACGAGCCCACTCGATGTCCTGCGGACGGCCGAAGTGGCTCTCGATGCGCATGGCCAGTTCGGCCAGCCGTTCGATGTCGTGATCCGGGACGGCCGGTTCCAGTTGCTTGCCGCCGTAGAGCTTTTCCTTGCGGACCTGGCCGCCGGAGGTCATGACGAAGCGGACTTCCTTTTCGGCTATGTCGCGGCCCGTGATTTCGCGGGTTTCGCGGTCCACGGTCCAGGAGTCGGCCAGGGAGCTGCCGTCCACCACGGCGCAGGGCAGGCCGGGCACCGCGTTTACGATCAGCGTGTTCTCATCGCCGCCCACCGGGGGACGGGTGTAGATCACTCCGCCGGCAACGGCGTCGACCATCTCCATGCAGCCGACGGCCATAACCATTTCGTCTTCGCGCAACCCTCGGTTGCGGACGTAGGTGATGGCCGTTGCCGAGTACATGCTGGAGATGACCGCGCGGTAGGCGTCGCTCACCTGCGCGGGCTTGACCCCGAGCTTGGAAATGAATTGTCCGGCGAAACCGGTCTGCTCCGAGTCCTCGCCCAGTGCGCTTGAGCGCACGGCGAAGCGGATGTCGCCGAGCCTGGCGCATTGCTCGCGCATGGCCTCTTCCAGCTCGGACGGCATGGGGGCCAGGTCAATGGCGTTGCGGATGCTTTGCGCCAGGTCGTTGAGCTCCTCCAGGGAGGAACTGTCGTGAATCTGGATGAGCCGGTTGATTTCGTCGTCCAGGCCGGTGGATTCCATGAACAGATGGAAGGCCGAGGCCGTGATGGCGAAACCGCGTGGGACCACCGCGCCCAGTTCGGCCCGTATTTCGCCGAGCATGGCCATCTTCGAGCCGGTCTCGGGCAGGTCCGAGGCGCGCACGTCGCGCAGGCGCAGCACCGGCGGGCCGAGGGGGCCTCTGCCCGGACCGGCGAACGCCCTGTCCATGTTCTGCACGATTTCGTTGAAGACGTCCCGGAGCCCGTCGTATTTGCCGGGAGCCATGCGGCACAGACGCTCGATCATCTGGCGGACGCTCGATGCGACCATGACGCTGTACGCCCGCACCCGGGTAATGCCGGAGGGGTGGCCGGACTGTGCGGCGCCGGTCATTTCGGACATGAGCTCCAGGGCTTTGCCGTTGGCCGAGAGCAGGAGTCGGAAGTCCTCTGACTTGTTGAGGAATTCCTCAACAGATTCCCGTTCTCCCTTGGGATTGCCGTGGATGAAGTTGAACAGGGTCTTGAGCGCGGTCTTCATGGCGAACCTCCGGGGCTACGGTTGGCCGCGATGGCGGGCGCGAACGGCGTCCAGCACCTTGAAATAGAGCTCGTCGGTCCCTACCGGCTTGAGCAGGAAGTCGAATGCGCCCATGTCCATGCCCTCGATGAGCGCGCGGGAATCGGCGTGTCCGGTCAGGATGATTACCGGCAAATCCGGTTCGATGGCCTTGATTCGCCGCAAGGTCTCAAGCCCGTTCATTCCGGGCATCATGACGTCGAGGATGACTACGTCGAATTCGTTCTCACGGATCTTGTCGATGGCCTCCTGGCCGCTGGTGGCCGGGGTTATCTCGACGTTTCGACGCACGAAGCGGCGCGCATAGGCGTTCAGGAAATCCGTTTCGTCGTCGACCAGAAGCAGGCGTATCTTTTTCATGGCTATCCTCCGGTGTGAAGTCTCCCTTCCGGAGCCGGGGGCGGGGGCATGCCCCCGGCCGGATGGGGAGGGTAAGGAATGTGTTCACGTGCGTTTCCGTCACGTGTGGGGCATTCCTATTGGAACAATTGCTTCAATTCGACGACCATGGGCGCGGCGGTCCAGAAGAAGAGGAGCATGACCGCGGCGGTCAGTATGATGAGCATGGCGGCCCGAAGTTTGCCCACCCCGGCTCCCTTGTGCAGCCCGATGCCCAGGAGCAAGGCGCGCACCGGCTCCATGACGAGGGCCAGTCCGGGAATCCAGGAGATAATCATGACCGCTCCGCTGGCGTACGCGTAGATGTTGAAGACACGGCCGAAGGGCACTTTTTCCTGACCTGTCATGCTCGTCAGGATGAAGGTGATGACCGCGCCGAAGGCGGGCATGAGAATGGCGTTGGCCAATATTATCGCTCCCATGGCCAGGGAGTTTTCGAAGAAGTAGGCCATGCTCACCGTGCAGTAGAACAAGGCTGATATCATCAGGAAAGTGAGCGCTCTGCGTGAGCTCGTTTCATTTGCGGTCCCTTCGAAATGGCGTGCGGGCGACCGCATGACGTTCATCAGAGTCTCGAAATATTCCCGGATCCCCATCCTGGTGCTTATTTCGCGAGTAGCTTCCATGTTTGCCCCCTCTTTGCCTAAAAGATGGTCGTTGCGTAATCGACGACGCCCCACGCGAGCATCGCCAGGGTCAGTAAGAAGAGAATGCGGCGTTCGGTTTGCTTGCTGAAGTAGGTCACGCCGCTTTCGTGGACGAATTTGCGTTCCTCGGTGTTTTGATTTTTCATGTTTTATCTCCTTTGTTGGCCGGCGGCCCGCCCGAGAGCGGGCCGCCGGGTATGTATTTCAGGTCAGGGTCGTCAGAACGCTGGCAGACCGCTGAAGCCGATACCGCTCCAGTACACTGCCGTGAGGATGACGATGATGATGTTGGCGATAAACCACATGGGCACGCCCACGCGCAGGTAGTCCTTGGGCTCCAGGTATCCGGAAGCGTAGACGATGGCGTTGGGCGGGGTGCCGATAATCAGGCAGTAGGCGAAGGACGACGCTACTGCGGTGGCCATGGCCATGAACGGCAGGAAGGTGGTGCCGGGGTGCACTATGCTGGCCATGTTCAGGGTGATGGGACCGACTGCGGCGGCTGCCGGGCCGTCGGCCATCAGGTTGGTCAGCACGGCGGTCAGGCCGTTGGAGGTGAGCATCAGCGGGATGCCTTGGCTCATGCCCAGCGGTGCCAGCAGGTCGATGACGGACTGGGCCAGCCAGTAGGCCGCGCCGGTCTTGTCAAGGGTGTGACCGAAGATGATCGCGCCCGCGTACAACCAGACAACACCCCAGTCGACCTTTTCCTGGTAGTCGCGCCAGTTGACAACGCCCGCCAGGAGGTAGGCCACAGCGCCCGCGACCGCGATGACGCCGATGCCGAGGCGGATGGGGTAGATGCCCATGTTGTAGAACGCCTTCTCGGTGAACCACCCGAAGACCATGACCACGAAGATGATCATTGCCCAGATCTGGTTCTTGTTCCACTTGCCCATCTTGCTGATTTCGCTTTCCAGGTGGCGCATGGCCGGAGCCAGGGAGCGAATGCGGGGCTTGAAGAGCATGTTGGTGATAATCCAGGTGAGGGGGATCATCACGATGACGAAGGGCATGCAGTACATGATCCACTGGGCATAGCCGATGTCCATGCCGAACATGTCGGACAGGTAGGTCATCATGATGACGTTACGGGCGCCGCCGGACGGGGCGCCGGGGCCGCCGATGTTACAGGCCATGGCGATGGTAATCATCAGCATCTTGGCCAATTCCTTGTCCTCGGGCACCTCGTCGGTCAGGCTGTTCTGGTAGAGCAACATGCCGATGGGCAGGAACATGGCCGCCAGCGCGTGGTCGGAGATGAACGCCGCCAGCGGGGCGATGACGATGAAGAAGATCAATGTGATCCAGCGCACGTTCGGCACGGCCAGCTTCTTGAACATGAGCAGGCACATGCGCTTGTCCACGCCGGTTTTGACGAAGGCCGCTGCGAACATGAGGGAACCCATGATAAACCAGCAGGCGTCCGACCAGTAGAGTCCAGCCACCTCGCTGCGCGAGACCACTCCGGTGAAGACCAGTATGAGGCCGATGGAGAAGGACACGCCGGGGAGCGGGATGCACTCGGTCATGAAGCAGAAGACCACGAATACGACCATGGCGATGGCGACCTTGATCTTCCAGGCGCCCTGGTCGGCGCTGGCCTGGTCTCTCTTCGACAGTTCGTCGAAATTGAGCCCTTTCATGCGCTTGTCGAAAGCACCCTTCATCATGGTCAGGTACTCGTCGGCAGACACGTTGTTCTTGACGTATTCATACGCCCTTTCGAAGTTGGCGGCATCAACGGGAATCTTATGCTTTTTCGCCCACTTCTCGTTGCGCTTCATCAGGCGTTCCTTGGACAGGGCGCCCATACGCATATTCTGTTCCATCATGCGGGCGGTCAGGACTTCCCACTGCTCGCAATCGGAACTATTTTTCTGGAAAAGTTGTTCGCACAGGTAATTGGTCACGACCTTGGGGCCGACCGAATACTGCATACCCACGTCTTTCATGCCCTGGGGCGTCGGAAGGATCAGGATCGCAGTGAAAAGTATCACCGGAATTATGAATAGCTTCCAATTGACGAACTTGTCGTAACCGGTTGCTTTCTTCTTTGCTTGAGCCATGATGTAACCTCGCAATCTGGCTTCGGGTTAGCTGGACGAAATGATCTTTGCGATTTCGTAGAAGACTTCCTGCTCGCGGACGACGCCCACATCCTCTTTACCCGCTCTGACCAGCATACGCCGGGCCGGGAGGGTAATCATGGTGTCTGCCACTTCCATGAGGTTGGCGTCGGCATCAATGACCGGAATGGTCTCGGACATGATGTCGCGAACGGGATTGTCCATGATCTCCTTGACGCGCGAGGTGAACAGCCCCTGCCAGAACATTGCCGAATACTGGAGACTGTCGGCCATGGACGGTTTGGGCGCGGACAGGTAGCCCGGCCTGATGGCGTCCACGAGGTCGAGGGGGCTGAGAATTCCGGCCACGCTGCCGTCCCGGTTGGTCACCACCACCGAACGGTGGCCGGTGTCCATGAGCCTGTCCGTCGCCATGAGGTGGCGCATGGATTTCTCCAGGGCCTTGATGGCGTCGCGGACCGTGCTGTCCAACGGAATCTGCGTGTACTCATCCAGGGGAATCATGATGCCCTTGGCCAGTTTCTCGACATACGGCGCTTTGGTCGCGTAGTCGTAGGCGTCCTGAATCTTGGTGCTCAGGAGGTCCACATCGCAGGGTTTGGCCAGATAGTCGAAGGCTCCGGTGTCGAGAGCTTTCTTCGCTCCGGGCATGTCGCCGTGTCCGGTGAGCATGATTACCGGCAGGTCGGGCATTTTTTTCTTGATGATTTTGAGCGTCTCGTGCCCATCCAAGCCGCCCATCTTGACGTCGAGAATGACGACGTCGGGTTTCGCGTCCAGTTGCTCCAACGCCTCTTCCCCACTGCCCGCGAGAATGGTCTCGTATCCTTTGCGGGCCAATATTTTCGCGGTGGTGGTCCGGAAGCGTTCCTCATCATCGACCATGAGGACCTTGATTTTAACCATTACAACCTCCTTGAGTTAGCTAGCGCAGTTCACCCTGACCGGCGGCGTCTGCCATCCGGGCGGAGCGTATCTTCTGTTTTTGGAGCGTGACCTTTTCGAAGGCTTCCTCGGCCTTGCTGAGGAAGTCCTTCATGCTCACGGGCTTGATAAGGTAGTCCAGAGCCCCGAGCTTGAGACCCTCCACAGCGGTCTCCATGGTGGCATGGCCGGTAAGGATGATGACCTCGCTGATGGGATAGTCCTTCTTGATGTGCTGTAACGTCTCCATGCCGTCCATTCCGGGCATCTTGATGTCGAGAAAGATCACATGGGCCTCGTAGGACTTCAGCACCTCCAGAGCCTCGGTGCCCGAGGTGGCGGTGCGCGCCTCGATGCCGAGCTTCTCGAAGAGTTTTTTCGTGGTGCTGAGGAGTCGCTCTTCATCGTCCACGAGCAGGATTTTCATCTGTTCCATGATGTCACCGTTGGGTTGATCGGTTTATTCCGCAAAATCTGTCTAAACTTAGCAACTCGTGTGCCAAGTGTAACATTTTGTTTTTTAACTATTTTTTTACGCAAAATAGTTTGCGCGATGATTTTGCCAGATGGTGTTGCGTGCAAAATCGGGCTAAACCGAAAAAAGAAGGCACAGTTTCGGGGGATTGCGGGAAGAGGGAAGAAAGCCTACAGCCTCCTGGGATAGCGGGGAAAAAACATGCAGTCCCCCCCATTCTTCATGACGAGAGGCATGGATACTGCTAGGAAATGTTACAGTTGTGTTACGACGTTGGTCTTCTGGACCGAGGAGAAGATGGTGATGATGCCCTCGTTATATTATGACAAAAATGATTATAAGCTGCTGGAAATAGTAGAAAATGTATTGAATCGAGGGGTGGATAGGGCCCAATTCAAGACCCTGCTGGAGCCGTATCTCAAACCGCACGGCATCAAGGAACTGGCAGCGGACAAGGGATTGCGCATTGCCTATGCTATCATGCACTTGCTCGAATCCCTGAAGTCCGATCAGGCTTCGGAGCGGACCAAGGCGCTCATCGCCCTGCGTGACGAGACCCTGACCGCGGCCAAGGGCGGAATGCGCAACAACCGTGCTCGTGTCTTGGTCCAAATCGGCAAGGAACTGGTCCGGGCCAAGGGCGACCGTTGCCGCCAACTGGCCCTTGCGCACGACTTTCGAAGGGCTGCGGCCGGAAAGGTCGGCTTTTTGCGCGAGCAATTGCGTCGTTATCATCTTCTCGAAATGCCGGAAGAGTGGAACCAGATCGCCTTTGACGACCGGGTGCACGACGCCAACAGCAAGGGACGAAAGTCGGCCACTCATCTGGTCATGGACGCCTGGATCAAGGGCATCCGCTATTTAACGGTGGTCTACTACGACTGCGTGGACCTGGCCGTGGCCCGGGAGTTGCTTTCCTCGGCGGCCATTCTGGGCGTCAAGGTCCGCATCGGGATTGAGTATCGCGCCCTGCATCGGGGGCGTTTCGTCAAGATCGTCTGGTGCCCGGGCGGGTTGCGGGATGATTGCGATATCGAGGGGCTTTTCCGCGTGGATGCCGTGCGAGAACTCATGGAGCAGGGCAGGGAGGTCCGTTCTTCCCGGTCGGAATACGTTCGGGCCGTCACCGAAGCCTTTAACGAGCGTCATCGCCAGTCCATATATAAGGAATTTGGGGTGATGCTCGCCCCGGTGGATTATGATGAAATGGTTGCCGATCTGGGGGTGGAAGAGCCTTCCGTCCTGCATCTGGGCAACTACATCCACGCCCGCGCCATGCCTCTGTTTCAGGATAGGGTAGCCGCCCTGCGCCAGGGATACTCCGAGGCCGATTACGACGCCAAGGCGGCAATCGCCATGCAGGTCGAATCCCTGGACGCCCTGGACGTGGACACCATCGCGGCCCGTTACCTTTCCCCGGAAGAAAACCGGGACATTCCCGACCCGGACGCGCCGAGGTCCGAAGGTATGCCCGCGCTTCTTTCCCTGAGCCCGGCAGAGTTGACCGCCCGTTTGCGCAAGGCGGCCCATTCCAGCCACCTGACCCTTATCCTGGCCGATCTGGAGCTTGAGGATGTGCTGGAAATCCTGTTCGAGTGCAGGGGCCGGATATCCCATCTGGAAATTTTCAACACCAAGCACCTGGAGCCGGGCCAGAACCGGCAGCGGATGCCTTTCTGTGAGTTGCAGCAGGCGCTCAACGAACAGAACGCGGTCAAGCTCAAGCACCTCATCCGGGGGTGCATGGATCACGTCCGCGAGCTGGACGCGCCGGATCGCGACAACCGCCTGCGCTCACTGGAAGACTTGCTGGAACGGTTCTACCTGCTTCTTGAGTTCTACAAGCGGTTTCCGTTGGGTACGAGCATCGGCTCCGGCTCTACAGGACGCTCCACGCGGACTCACGGCATGGGGTTCGCGGTGATAGAGACATTGCCCCTTCGGGCGCAGCGCGAGGCCGATCGGATGCGCGCCGCCGACCGCATTCCCATGCAGGGGGCGGTGGTCAAATCCAACGAATACGTCATGCCCGGTCGTAGAAGAGGGCTGTGGAACGCCCTGATCCGTCTGGCCGCGCAGTTTTCCCTTCTGCGGCGGCTGGTCTGCTGCACATCGAGCGGATGGCGGATAGAAGGGTATGCCGTGACCGAGTCTGGCGGCGGCAACGTGGTCGCCCTGGGCGGAAAGCGGCGTGAGGGCAACGGGTTGAGCCTGTTCGAGCCCGAGGATTATTGCAAGCGCCGTCCTTCGCCCGGCCATCTGAATACCGGGCTCAAGAACGTGCTCAAGATACTCGCCGGATTCATCCCCGCCTTTTTGACCTTCTATCTGACAAAGGATTGGTGGGTGCTGGCCTATCTCGGCGGGGTCATCTGGTTTTCCATCACCGGTCTGCGCAACGTCATCCAGTCTGTGCTGGGCGGGGGCGGGTTCCGCCGGTCGCCGTTCCTGGCCTGGAACGACTATGTCAATTGGGAACGGATTTCGGAATCCCTGCTCTATACGGGCTTTTCCGTTCCGCTGCTGGACTGGTTGTGCAAATCCGTGGTTCTGGATCACGGGTTGGGTGTGACCACGACCACCAATCCGCTGCTTCTATATACCATCATGGCGCTGACCAACGGCGTGTACATTTCGAGTCACAACGTGATTCGGGGGCTTCCGAGGGAGGCGGCCGCGGCCAACTTCTTCCGCAGCATCCTGTCCATCCCCATTGCCATGCTGTTCAACTGGGCCGCCGAGGGCGTCCTGTTCCTGGCGGGATCGGCCAATCCCATGGTCGAGCTGCAACTGTGGGCGGCGGTCATCTCCAAGCTCGCCTCGGACTGCGTGGCCGGCGTCATCGAGGGATTCGCCGATCGCAGGCGGAACATCGCCATGCGCCGCTGGGATTATTCCGAGAAGCTGCGGCAGGTCTTCGAGATATACTCGCGTTTGGAGATAGCCTTTCCGACCAGGGACATGCTCGGGATGCTCAACCGGCCCGCCGAGTTCCTGGCCTTTTCCAAGGAATCCGGCTTTGACCGCGCTCCCGAGGTCATCGCCAACGCTTTGGACCTGCTGTACATCATGGCGTACAAGCCGCGCGCCCGCGAGGCCCTGCGCCAGGCCCTTGAAGCCATGTCCGAGGACGAACGGGTCGTGTTCCTGGCCTCGCAGCAGATTCTGCGCGAGGAACAGGCCGTTTCCATGCTCTTCGTGGACGGGCTGGTGGGGCGCAACTTCGCCAAGGGGCTTTCCTTCTACCTCATGCGTTATCCAGACTATCTCAAGCAGATAGAGAGGATGATTGCCGAGGCTCAAGACAAATAGAAGGGGGACGGGGCTTCGGCCCCGTCCCCCTCGTCGGTGATCCGTCCAGGTCGGAAGACGAATCTACGCCCTCTTGCCGGGGATACGAACGGTGAAGGTGGTTCCCTCTCCCTTTGCGCTCTCAACGGTCAACTCCCCGCCCAGGGAGTCGATGATGGAGTGGCAGACGGAGAGACCCAGCCCCGTTCCCTGGCCGGGCGCCTTGGTGGTGAAGAAGGGCATGAATATCTTGGACATGCTCTCCTGATTGATGCCGCATCCGTTGTCGCTCACGGTAACGACGGCCCGGCCGCGCTCGTCGTTGCGGGCCACGACTTCAACGCGGCCGCCCTTTGAGCCGTGACGGTCGACCACGGCGTGGATGGCATTGTTCAGGAGGTTTATCATGACCTGCTGCAACTGGCCGGGGTCGGCCAGAACGTTCGGGACGTCCGGAGCCACTTCGCAGGTTACTTCGATTCCGTTGACCGCCGCCTTGTTCTGGATCATGGACCCCACCTTGGGCAGGAAGTCGGTCAGGTCGACGTCCTGCACCTGCGGGGCGTCCTGCCTGCCGAAGCGCAGGATTTCCCGGGTAATGGCGGCGCAACGTCCGATTTGTATCTGGAATTGTTCGGCGATCTCCTTGAGTTCGTCACATGCCTCGCGATTGGCGCAGACGTCGGTTACGTCCTTGAGAGTCAGCTCCAGCAGGGCGAGGTCGGTTTTCATGATCTGGAGCGGGTTGTTGATCTCGTGGGCAAACCCGGCGGCCATTTCGCCCAGTTCGGCAAGGCGTGCGGCCTGGAGCAATTGGGCTTCAAGCTTGTTGACCGCCTCCGCCTGACTGTGGAGGGTCTCGGACAAGCGGCGGCTGACGATCAGGGCAAGGGCTATGATTACTCCCCCGCCGCAGAGCAGCACGACGACCACGGTGTATCCCGCCATGAGCACGGGCTGGAAGGCCTCTTCCTTCTTCTGACGGACGACGAGCCGCCAATTGCCGTCGTTGAGCCGGGCCGAGGCGAACAGGTAATCCTCTCCGCCGTCCGAGCCTGTAAAGGAGATGAGGTTTTCGGCCTGTGTCGGGTAGGGATAGGCGTCCCGCTCAAGCAACGCGCCGCCGGACCTGCGGCTGGTCTGCAACACGCCCGCCTGGTTCAGGATATATGCCTCGCCCGAATCTCCGATGCCGGGCGCATTGACCATGTTGCCGAAAAACGTGGGGTTGACCGTGGCCCTGAGTATCCAGACCTGGCCGTTTATGCGCCTGGCCACCGCCACGACGAAGTGGGGAACCTTGCGGTATCCGAGGAATACGTCGCTGATGTAAAAGCCGTTATCCAGCGTTTCCTTGTACCAGTTCGCGTCCTTGTAGTTCTTGTCGGCAAGGCCGAAGGGGCCGACATAGGCCGCGTGCTTGCCGCTGGGGTCGATGAGCCCCATGTCCTGGAAGACCTGTCCGCCGACCCTGAGCCATGCGGCCACTTCCTCAGCGGTCGCGCCTCCGGCCGGATCGTCCGCCGGGATCAGGGCGAGGAACGATTCCAGGTCGCTGCGCCGCTCGTGCAGAAATTCGTCGATGAGCTTGGCCCGGTCCACTGCCGCCTGCCGGATGGACGAGGTGGCGAACTGTTTGGAAGCTCCCGCAAAGGAGTAAAATCCGATGGCTGCCGATATGAGCAGGGGGATCGCCGGGATGACGATCATGGTGATGAGGAGCAATCGGTGGATCCCGCAAAATGATGTTTGCTTTGCCATAGTTGTTCTGCCTGATTTTTTTGCAAGATGGTTAAGAAAATTTATTTTTATTCCAAGTGGTTAAAAAATCGCGCAAAATATACACCTTACGTTATGGCGTCTTGTGGTATTTAGCAACCATCATGCCGAAAAGGGTTTGACAAAGGGGTGCGGTGCGGCATAACGGCAAATTAGGGTGAGGCGGCGCTTATCTTTTTTCGGCGGCCGCAAGCAAGCTCGGGAGGTTCTCATGTCGGCAAGGATCACCTCTGGCAACTGGCTGTCAAACTGGGTGCGGAAGCATTTCCCTTGGCTGGTGCGCCGACTCGGGATGCGGGGCAAACTGCTTCTGGCCATGATGCCTTCCATTGTGGGCATATTGCTGTTCACGGGCTGGGCTTCCTACAAGGTCTCGGACGAATTCATTGAAATCGCGCTGAGCCGCACCGTGCGCCAGAACACCATGGCCGTTGCCCACGAGATGGAACAGTATCTGGACGGCTGCCGTTCGGACCTGCTGTTTTTTGCCGGCGGGCGGACGGATGCCGCAAGCTTGCGCGACGCGTTTACGCGGTTGCTGAAATCGGGCGGCAAACCTTACTTCGAGCTTTGCTATCTTCCAGCGACGGGCGGCAAGCCCGTGGTTCTGGTCCGCCAGGATGATACCGTCCGAGAGATCGGCCAGGACGGGCTGGACCGCGTCCGGCCCTCCCTTTTCGCGGAACTGGACCGCCTGGAGTCCATCAAGCCGGGAGGCGTGGCCGTTTCGGAAATATTCGAAGTGACCTATCCCATGCCCACGGAGGACAGCGCCAACCGCTTCAGGTCCGCCAACGTGGTTCGATTCTATACCACCTGCCCCGGGAACGGAACCGAACCTCCAGGGCTTTTGTTCATGTCCGTGGAGGCCACTACCCTGCGCAACATCCTCTCCTGGTACAATTCGCGCAAATCTCCGTTGTGGGCCTTTCCCCGCAGCGACGAGCTCCGCTTCAGCTTTTTCTTCAACAATAATGGGTGGATTCTTTTTCAGTCTGCGGACTACGCCAAGCGCAACGGCAAGCTGACCACCTTTCTCGCCCGTGAAGGATTTGACGGTTCGTTGGGCAAACCCGGCAACGCGGCCGCGTTTCGGCCCAACGAGAAGCACACCCTCTATTGGAACGCCGTGGCCGCAGTGCGCGAGGGCGGAAGCGGCCTGAGCCGGGTCAAGGAGACGGTTTCCCACGAATCCGGCGTGGATTCCCATTATTTCAGTTTTGCTCCGGTCCTTTTCCGGGCTGACCCGTCCGGCCCGCCCACGGTCTGCGGCGGCGTGGTCTTCGTGGATCGTAGTCAATTGCCGATTATCGCGGGCTATAAGAACATGGATGTCATGCTTTTCGTGACCATCGGCGGCATCGTGGTCATTTCCGTCCTCATTTTCCTTTTCGGGCGGATTCTGACAAAGCCTGTCCGCGAATTGGCGATGTGCATGAATAATTTGGACTCACTGGAAGAGATGGAGGAAATTGATCTTCCTTACCGAGGGTACGACATCACCATGCTCCAGGAGTCCATCAACAATATCATCCGTCGGGTCAAACGGCAGGTGGTGGAGATTCAGGCCAAGGACGAGGCCATTCTCAACGTGAACAATCGGGAGCCGGTTTCGTTGGAACGCGAGCGCGAAGTGCTCATGGAGAACGAGTTGAGCCGTATCTCGGAGATCGTCGGCGTGGGGGCGGCCACGGCCAACCTCAAGGTCAACATCCTCAAGGCCGCCCAGGTTGAGGTGGATGTGCTCATCGCGGGCGAGACCGGCACCGGCAAGCAGCTTGTGGCCGAGGCCATCCATGCCCATTCAAGTCGGGCGGAAAAGCCGTTTGTCTCTATCAATTGCGGCGCGTTGGACGAGAACCTGCTCCTCGACGCCCTGTTCGGCCACGTCAAGGGCGCTTTCTCCGAGGCAAAGGATGACCGCAACGGCGCCTTTGTCGAGGCCGACGGCGGCATTCTGTTCCTGGACGAGGTTCAGTCCGCTTCGCCGAAGGTTCAACAATCGCTTCTTCGTGCGCTCGCCTCGCGCAAGATCAATCCGCTGGGCAGCGACCGGGAGGTTACCGTGGATGTGCGCATCCTGGCCGCCACAAACGTGGATATCCCGTCCCTCATTGAGGACAACACCTTCCGCGAGGATTTGTATTACCGGCTCAAGGTCATTTCCATCAACACGCCCGCCCTGCGCGACAACCGCGAAAACATCCCGCTGTTGTCCGTGTATTATCTTAAACAGGCCGAAGCCCTGGCCGGGCGCGAGCATCTGGAGCTGAGCAAGGGCGCGCTGGCAAAGCTCGTGTCCCACGACTGGCCCGGCAACGTCCGCGAGCTGGTCAACTGCATCACCCGTGCCGCGGTCATGGCCGAGACGGATGTCATCCAGCCCGAGGAGATTCGGCTGGAAAGCGATTTCGGCACCTGGTCCGCGCCGTCGCGGCACGAGGAACCGTCCGCCAACGACGTGTCCAATTCCGTTGCTTCGGAGGCCAGCCCGGCATCGGCCGCGCAACCGGCTTCGTTCGAGGATCTGGGCCTCAACCCCCGGCAAAAGGAAGCTTGGGACGTCATTCGCAGGCAGGGCACCGTCACCCGCAAGCAATATCAGGACCTGGTCGGCGGCAATCTTCCCACCCGCACCGCCATCTATGATCTCCAGGATTTCGTGAAACGCGGGATTTTGGTCAAGAAGGGCAAAGGTCCGTCTACCCGATACGAGGTGGTTTGCGAGTAGAGGAATGGCGGTCCCGCCGTCCTGTCGAGAGTGAACGTTCCCGTTACACCATGAAAAAAAGAGACTTCGCCGCATATCGGCGAAGTCTCTTTTTGTTTGTGGGTCGACGAGTCATGCGGGAGCGCGGTCCCGCAGTGTCCGTCGTGGTTTATTGGGCCGCTTTTCTGGCGGCGTCAAGCCAGCCGTTCCAGGTGTCCTGGTGGGCGGCGATCCATTCATCCACGTGCTTGGCGATGTCCTTGTCGGACTTTTCGCCTTCGTTCATGCGGGTGTTCTGCGCACTGACGTCGTCGATGGTCAGCTTGAAGTCCTTGAGGAAGGTGGCGGCCGCCGGGTTCTTCTCCATGAACTTCTTGTTGGCCACGACGGTGATGTCGTAAACGATAAAGCCCGGGTGCAGGGGGTCGCTGACCGCGCCGGTCACGCCGGAAACAGTGCTTCCGATGTTGCCTTTTTCGGGCACGTTGATCCACATGACGTCTTTGCCGGGCTTGAGCTTGTACACGGTCCAGTTGGGCGTCCAGGTGTAGAAGAAAACCGGCTTGCCGGACTTGTACGCGCCGATGGCCGAGGCCATGCCCGCCTCATAAGAGGCCTTGTTGGGTTTGATGTAGTCGTCCAGGCCGTATGTTTCCATGTGCTTGGTGATGACCTTTTCGCATCCCCAGCCCGGAGGGCAGGCGGTCAGGTCGGCCTTGCCGTCGCCGTTCAGATCGAACGCCTTGACCACTTCGGGACGCTTGAAATCATCCAGGGATTTGATGCCGAACTTGTCCACTTCCTTCTTGGATACAAGGTAGCCCTGCATACCGCCGGCCTTGATGATCGGGTCGAGGATCATGGCTCTCTTGTCAAAGTTCTTGGGCAATTGGGGGTTGTGCAGCGGGAAGTTGCCGTTGCACCAGTAGTCGATATCGCCGAGGTAGATGGATTTGTAGGCGATGGGGTTCTGCAGGTCTTTGGGCTTTTCCACTTCGTAGCCCAGTTCCTCCAGGCCTCGGCGTGCAAGGGCTTCCTGGAAGAAGCCGGTGTTCCAGGTGGCGCGCGCGGGACGGACGGTGACGCCCTTGCCGGGCTTCATGTCCATGGCCATGGCGGAAGTCGCGATCAGGGCCGCGAACAGAACGGCCAGGGTGCGATGCATAAGTTTCATGGAACCTCCTTGTATGTCTGTTTATTTTCTCTTTGCCATTGATTGAGTGATGCGGTCCAGGACGATGGCCATGAGCACGATGCCCACGCCGCCGACCACGGCGCGGCCGATGTCCAGGGTGTTCAGCCCGAGGATGACCGGGGAGCCGAGTCCGCCCGCGCCGATGAGCGCGGCGATGACGACCATGGAAAGGGCCATCATGATGGTCTGGTTCAGACCAGCGAGGATGGTCGGCATGGCCAGGGGAATCTGGACCTTGAAGAGCACCTGTGAGCGTGTTGCGCCGAACGCCTGGGCCGCCTCCACCAGTTCCGGGTGGACCTGGCGGATGCCCAGTCCGGTCAGCCGGATGATGGGCGGCAGGGCGAAAATGATGGTGGCCAGCACACCTGCCACGTTGCCCACGGAGAAGAGCATGACGATGGGCACAAGATAGACGAAGGCGGGCGTGGTCTGCATGGCGTCGAGCACGGGCCGCAGACCGGCCTCGAATTTGTCGCTGCGGCCGGACATGATGCCGAGGGGAATGCCTATCACGCCGCAGATGACCACGGACGACAGGACCATGGCCAGAGTCGTCATGGTGTCCTCCCACAGCCCGAGGAAGCCCACGAGGAGCATGGCCAGCAGGGAGAAGAAGGCCAGCCGCTTGCCGGAGAACTTCAAGGCCAGGAAGCAGACCACGGTGATGACGATGAGCGGGTGCAGTGAGGTCAGGCCGTGTTCAAAGCCGGTAAGCAGCTTGTCCACGGGCCATTTGAGCATTTGGAAGAACTCGCGGTGATAGTCCACCAGCCAGTCCACGCCTACCGAAACCCATTGGTCGAGAGGTATTATCGCTTCTTGAAACATTATTCGGCACCTCCTTCCGAAAAGACGTTTTCGGTCCTGTGCAGGGTCTTGAGGAATCGGTTCTTGGAGACCACGCCGAGGTAGCGGTTGTCATCGTCAACCACAGGTATGGGCCAGATGGCGGCGGCCACTTGCGGCAGGATGTCCTGCATGGAGTCATCCTTGTGCGCGGTCCACGCCTCGGGCAGGTAGACCTGGCTCAGGGGCTGTTCGGGCAGTCCGGCCTCAAGGGCGTTGCGGATGCCTTCCGAGGAGACCACGCCGAGGAAGTGACGGCGGGAGTCGGTCACATAGGCGTATTCCAGCTCGCTGCCGCTCAGGATTTCGTGCGCCGTGCGCAGACTGCCCGCTTTGGTGACGACAATGGTTGGGTGCGAGTCGCGGACGATGTCGCCCGCGCTGATGACCCCGGTGGGGTCGACGCCCCGGAAAAAGGCGCGCACGTAGTCGTTGGCGGGGTTTTGCAGGATGTCGTCGGGCGTGCCCACCTGGACGACGTTGCCGCCCTCCATGATGGCGATGCGGTCGCCGATGCGAAGCGCCTCGTCCAGGTCGTGGGAGATGAACACGATAGTCCGCTGTTGTTCCTCTTGGAGCTTGAGCAGCTCGTCCTGCATCTCGGTGCGGATGAGCGGGTCAAGAGCCGAGAAGGCCTCGTCCATAAGCAGGATTTCCGGGTCCACCGCCAGCCCCCTGGCGAGGCCGACTCGTTGTTGCATTCCGCCGGACAGTTGAGAGGGGTATTGGTCCTCCCAACCTGCCAGGCCGACTTGCTCCAGGGCCTCGCGGGCGCGTTCGTGGCGCTTGGCCTTGTCCACCCCAGCCAGCTCCAGGCCGAAGGCGGCGTTGTCCAGCACGGTTTGGTGCGGCATGAGCGCGAACGACTGGAAGACCATGCTCATGTTGTGCAGGCGGAATTTGACCAATTCGTCATCAGTCATGGCGGTCACGTCCTCGCCGTTGACCACGACGCGTCCGGCTGTCGGTTCGATGAGCCGGTTGAGCATCCGGACCATCGTGGATTTGCCCGAGCCGGACAGTCCCATGATGACGAAAATTTCGCCCTCTTCGATGGAGAATGAAGCGTTGTTCACGCCCACCGTCATGCCGGTCTTTTCCAGGACCGAGGCCTTGTCGTACCCGCTATTCAGTAGCTCAAGGGCTTTTTTGGGTTTGCTCCCAAAGATTTTGTAAAGGTTTTCTACGTTGATTTGTCCCATATTTACTCCGTTGAAAGTGGCGACGAGCTCCCTTCGCGCGGGGCGGAGGGAGTGTCTGGAAAAACAATTGTCGAAATGAAATCAGGAAAGGGGAACCCGATCGCGGAGGCCGCAAGGTGTGGCGACACAAGGCCGACGTGCGGACAGGGCTCCCGGTCCGCTATGGCATTTCGAGGTCGATGACATGTAATATTTGGTTGTGTCGATTCTAATGTTGTTTCAATGGTAATACAGTAAAAGTGTAATGTAGTAGCGTCTTACATTAGTGAGCTGTGAATGCAGTAACCAATCTAATACTGTATTGCCGACGATAGTTTTTGTTACAACTTTAAAACAACATTGAAAGATATGCATCGACAAATTGTGAAGACATAGGTTAGCGGAATAACTTTATCATGTCAAAAATTGATTTTTTATTTTGAATATGGATTGTATTTTTCGGTGATAATCACGAATAATAGATGGTTTAAAGTGTTTTCTCGCGGCATTGTTTTGCGCGGCGAAATGAAGGGGTGTCTGACGTCGAACGGATGAGGTTTGCCGTTTTTTTTGGGTCGGAACCTGCTGCCGGGATTCTTTTTTTTGAACGTATGTGGTATGTGAACAGCCATTGAACTTACCTATCGATTATCGGGGGTGGAATGCCGTCTGACGACGACAAATCCAGAGAGGAGCTTCTTGCGGAATTGCAGGACGTGCGCGCCAGGTTGGCCTGCTTGACCTGGGAGGGCGGCGACTGCGTTCGCCCGGAAGGAGACGAGCTGTACAGAGCCCTGTCGGACGCCGCGTTCGAGGCCTTGTTACTCTCCGACAATGGCGTGTGCGTCGGCCAGAACCGGGCCGCGAGACGGCTGTTTGGCTACACGGACGAGGAGGTTTTGGGGCGTGCGGACGTTGAATGGGTGCACGAGGACTGCCGCGAGCAGGTTCTGGGCGTCGTTCGCGGCGGGTATGACGAGCCTTGCGAGGCGGTGGCCCTGCGCAAGGACGGCACCACTTTCCCTTGCGAAATCCGTCCAAGCCTTGTTCATCGTCACGGGAAGACCTTTCGCGTGATCGCCCTGCGGGATATCTCCGCCCGCAAGGAGGCGCAAACCATGCGCGAGGACTTCGACCGGATGTTCCGGCACGACATGCGGACTCCGCTGGCGGGTATTCTGGGCGCGCCCAAGGTGCTTCAGGCCGAGGGCAACCTGACCCCTTTCCAGGAGGAGCTTCTGGAAGCCGTGGAAGAGGCTTGCTACAAGATGCTCGGCATGTTGCGGGTTTCGGTGGACCTGCCGCGACTTGAGGACGGGACTTTCGAGCCCGAGATGTCCACCTTCGACCTGGCCAGGCTCCTGCGGCGCATTCTCAGCCTTCAGGATGCGTATGCCCGCTCCCGGGAGATCGGCACACGCGTGGTGGCGGGCGGTGATGCGACGTCGGTGGGGTTCATGGACGGCGACGAGGTCCTCATCTTCAGCATGATGACCAACCTCTACCGCAACGCCCTGGAAGGGTCGCCGCGAGGCGGGGTCGTGTCCATCGGCCATGCCTGCCGGGACGGCGTGGTGACCATCGATATCCGCAACACCGGCGAGGTTCCCCCGGAAGTCCGGGATTCCTTCTTCGAAAAATACTCCACCGCGGGCAAGCCGGGCGGGCAGGGGCTGGGTGCCTATTCGGCCATGCTTGTGGCCCGGGCGCACGGCGGAACCATTCGGCTGGACACCTCCACCGAAGGCGTTACTTCCGTTCATGTGGTTCTGCCCCAACGCGTCCGCTGAGGATCATCCCGCTTTTTTGATGAAAACGCGCGTCCGGCTGGGAACTGCCGAACGCGCGTTTTGTGGTTTTGTCGGGCCGTTTTGCCTACCGGCGTGTTACGATGCCTCGGTTTCAAGCGAGCTCGGCAACCCCTCGACAAATGCTTTTATCTCGTCGCGGACGCGGCGGTACACGGCCAGGATTTCTTCCTCGTCGGTCATGGACAGGGCAAGGGACGGCGGGTCGTCGAAACCGATGTGAACCACCCGCGTCTTGGCCGGGAAGTAGGGGCAGTTCTCATTGGCGTGTCCGCAGACTGTGACCACGTAGTCGAACTCCGTGTCCACCGGCAGATCCGTGACCAGTTTTGACGTCTGGCCGGAGATGTCCACGCCCGCCTCGGCCATGACCTGCACGGCCAGCGGGTTGAGTCCGTGCGTCTCGACGCCTGCGGACCATGCTGTGAAATCGTCGGATTTGAGCGTCTTGGCCCAACCTTCGGCCATCTGGCTTCGGCACGAGTTGCCGGTGCAGAGAAACAGTATGTTCATTTTGTTCTCCTAGCTGGTTTTGGATGGTGCGCGGCGGACATGACAGACGCCGCCGAGGGTTTCCTTGGCATGGGGGAAGTAGCGGTGCTTGAAGCGCACGGCCACGTTGACCAGTCCGATAAGGACCGGGACTTCCACCAGGGGGCCGATGACCGCTGCGAAGGCTTCGCCCGAGTCGATGCCGAAGACCGCGATGGCCACGGCGATGGCCAACTCGAAGTTGTTGGAGGCCGCGGTGAAGCTCAGGGTGGCCGTCTGCTCGTAAGTGGCGTCCATCTTCCAGGACAGGTAGAAGGAGACCAGGAACATGACCAGGAAGTAGATGGCCAGGGGGATGGCGATGCGGATGACGTCCAGGGGCAGGGCCACGACTCTGTCGCCCTTGAGGGAGAACATGACGAGGATGGTGAAGAGCAGGAAGATGAGGGTCAGCGGGCTGATCTTGGGGATGAAGACCGTCTCGTACCACTCCCGTCCCTTGGTCTTGAGGCCGATGAACCGAGAGACCATGCCCGCCACGAACGGGATGCCCAGGTAGATCGACACGCTCTCGGCGATCTGGCCCATGGATATGTCCACCACCACGCCTTCCAGCCCGAACCAGCCGGGCAGGATAGTGATGAAGACATAGGCGTACAGGGAGAAGAAAAGTACCTGGAACAGGGAGTTGAAGGCCACCAGCCCGGCGCAGTATTCGGAATCGCCGTCGGCAAGGTCGTTCCAGACGATGACCATGGCGATGCATCGGGCCAGGCCGATGAGGATCAGGCCGACCATGTAGTCGTGGTGTCCGGACAGGAAGGTCACGGCAAGGCCGAACATGAGCACCGGTCCGATGATCCAGTTCTGGACCAGGGAAAGGGCGAGCACCCGGTAGTTGCGGAAGACCTTGCCCAGCTCTTCATACCGGACTTTGGCCAGGGGCGGATACATCATCAGGATCAGGCCGATGGCGATGGGGATGTTGGTGGTCCCCACCTGAAAGGCGTTCACAACCCGCTTCACGTCGGGGAAGAGGTAGCCGCAGCCCACGCCGACGAACATGGCCAGGAATATCCACAACGTCAGGTAGCGGTCCAGGAAGGAAAGCTTTTTCGTGGCGGTTTCGGTCATATGGTCGCTCCTTTGCCGTTTACGAGCAGGTTTTAGGGGTTTTGTTCGCCAGGTGCTCCATGAGCCGGGCGTGGTCCTGTTGCGCCTGTTCCAATGCGGGCAGGTGTTGTTTTAGGGCCGACAGCACCTGATTCTGGATTTCGCCCTGCGGCTTGGCCAGCGTGTAGTAGACCCACTTGCCCTTGCGGCGGCTGTTCACCCAATCTCCCTTGCGCAGGAAGGACATGTGCCGGGAGACCGTGGACTGGGGCAGGTCGAGGGCGGCCATCAGGTCGCAGACGCACAGCTCGCCATGGTCGAGCAGCCGTATGATCCGCAGGCGTGTGGGGTCGCAGAGTCCCTTGAATCGCTTCGCGAGTTGTTCCATGGAAAAATAAATATCCGCCTATGCGGATATGTCAATGAGCATTTGGTGACGATTGTGTGTCGAAGCCGTGGGCGTTCCGGTGGAATTTCCGGGAAAATGTCTATATACGATGAGAGGAAGCGGGACGCGCAACGGCCGATGACGGCCGGATCGGGAAACTCCGGCGGCGTCCGTCCATAGAATGAACAGCCATCCGGCCCTTGTGGCCGGGATAACCGAGACAAGACCGATTGCCCGGCTCCACGGGCAGGGAGGAATACACATGAAGCCGATCACGCGAGAAGTATTCAGGACCTATGACATTCGCGGCGTGGTGGACAGGGATTTCGACGAGGAGTGGGTGGAGCGGCTGGGCCGCGCCTGCGGCCGGTATTTTCTGGAGCGCGGCTCCGCGACCGCCGTGGTCGGCCACGATTGCCGTCATTCCTCACCCGGCTATGCGGAGGCCCTGGCGCGCGGCCTGAACGAAACGGGCGTCGACGTCATCGCCATCGGCCAGGTCTCGTCCCCGGCCTTCTACTGGGCGGTGACCAAGTCCGGCGAGACCGCGGGCGTGATGATTACCGCCAGCCACAACCCTTCGGAATACAATGGGTTCAAGGTCTGGCAGGGAATCAGCACCATCCACTCCGAGGCCATTCAGGACATTTATGATCTCATGGAGGAGGGGAATTTCCCCCAGGGCGAGGGAACCGTGCGCCATGAGGACATTCTCGATCGATACGTGGACGAGCTGGCCGGAGACGTGACCTTTGCGCGGCCGCTCAAGGTCGTGGTGGACGGCGGCAACGGTACGGGCGGCAACCTCACCGCCGACGCCCTGGAAAAGGCCGGGGCCGAAGTGATTCGCCTGTACTGCGATCCTGACGGCGATTTCCCGAATCATCATCCCGACCCGGTGGTGGAGAAGAACATGACCGCCCTGCAGGAGGCCGTGCTCAGGGAAAAGGCCGACATCGGCATCGGCCTGGACGGCGACGGCGACCGCATCGGCGTTGTCACCGAAAAGGGCGGCCTGCTCTTTGGCGACCAGCTTGTGGCGATCTATGCGCGGGACATCCTCAAATCCTTCCCTGGCGCATCCATCATCGGCGAGGTCAAGTGTTCCTATCTCATGTATGAGGACATCAAGGCCCACGGCGGCGACGCGGTCATGTGGAAGACCGGCCACTCCCTCATCAAGGCGCGTATGCGCGAGATCGGGGCCAAGTTCGCGGGCGAGATGTCCGGTCACATGTTTTTCGCCGACCGCTATTACGGATTCGACGACGCCACCTACGCGGCCCTGCGCATGGTCGAGATTCTTTCCCGGTCCGACAAGCCCATGAGCGAACAGCTCAACTGGCCCAGAACCTGGTCCACGCCGGAAATCCGTGTGGATTGCCCGGAAGCCCTCAAGGAGCGCGTGGTGGGCAAGGCCGTCGAATACTTCAGCTCGAAATTCGACGCCATCGACATCGACGGCGTGCGCGCCGTCTTTCCCGACGGCTGGGGGCTTATCCGCGCCTCCAATACCCAGCCTGTCCTCGTACTCCGTTTCGAGGCGGAGACGCCTGAGCGGCTTGAGGAGATCAGAGCCATGTTCGAGGAAAAGCTCCATGCCTGGATAGCCGAAGGCTAGGCGTTTCATCCCTGCAAATTGCAAAAGGGGCGGTCTTGGCGGACCGTCCCTTTTTTTTGCGTCTGAAGATTCCCGTTCTCGGTGATCTTTCCAGACAAGAAAAGACCGGCAGCGGGGGCTGCTGCCGGTCTCTTCAGGGTATGGGGGTGATGGCAGTTATGCCTTGGAAACGGAGACGAAGTGTTCCTGCATGGCGACGGCTCCGCCGCAGCGGTCCCACTTCTTGATGCCCTTGGGCATGAGCAGGTTGTCGGCGGCACCCATGCCCTTGGCACGGGTTTCACACGGCAGGTCGTGGCCGAAACCATGGATCATGAATACGGCCTCGGGATGGACGAAGTCCGTGACGAACGCCTTGATCTTGCCCGTGTAGCCGTTGCTGGACACGTTGACGTACTCGTCCTGCTCGATGCCGAGTTCCTCGGCGCGTTTGGTGTTGATCCACAAAACGTTCTCGGGCATCTGCTCGAAGAGCAGCGAGTTGTTCACGGTGTGTCCCTGGGTGTGCAGGGCGCAGCGGCCGAAGGTGATGCGGAACTTGTCCGCCGGCGGCCGCTCCGGAGCCTCGTAGGGCTTGAGGGAGGGGAAGCCGTCGGCTTCAAGCTTGGCGTCGATGATCTGGACCTTGCCGGACGGGGTCTTGAAGGAGCCTTCCTTGACCGGCTTGTACAGGGGCTCGTCGGCCAGGGGCACTATGCCGGTCTTCTCGAAGTCCTCGATGGATACGCCGGTGCCTTCGAGCTGGAATTTCCAGATGTCCTCGATGTTGGTGTAGTCGAGTTCCTTGAGGCCCATGCGCTTGGCCAGTCCGGCGTAGATTTCCCAGACGGCCTTGGTGTCGTGGACGGGCTGCATGGCGCGCTTGCGAACCTGGAAGGCGGGCTTGGGGCCGTTCTTGGTCATGAGAATCTCGTCCCGTTCCAGATAGGGGGAGATGGGCAGGACCACGTCGGCGTACCAGGCAGTGTCGGACCAGGAGAAGGTCGCGGAGACCAGCAGTTCGATGTCGTCCCACATGGCTTTGATATCGTCCTTGTCGGGGAAGGCCATAAGCGGGTCATGGCGCTGGGCGATGTAAGCCTTGATGGGATAGGGTTCCTCGGTGGCAGCGGCCTCGTAGGCCAGGTGAACCAGGCCGGGGCCCTGGTCGAAGTGCTTGCGGCCGTCCATCCAGCCCACGCCGTCGGCGCGCTTGCCTTCGGGCTTGGGATAGATCTGCATGAAGCTCTTCAGACCCTTGGCACCCACGTCACCGGGCTTGTTCATGAACGGCAGTCCGCCCTTCGCGCCGATCGCGCCGAGCAGGGCGTTGATGATGTAGATGGTCCGGGTCATGTAGAAGGAGTCGTTGTAGCGCGCAGTCATCCAACCCGGATGCCAGAGGACGCTCGGAGCGGCCTCGGCCAGTTGATTGCAGAAATCGATCAGTTCGGCCGCGGGGATGCCGGTTTCGGCCTCGGCCCACTCGGGGGTGTAGGGCTTGATGAACTCGACGAGCTTGTCGAAATCCTCGACCCAGTCGGCCACGAACTGCTTATCATACAATTCATTATTAATAATGACGTTGATGACGGCCAGGTTGAAGGCGTAGTCGGTGCCGGGCCGGATCATGTAGAAGTTGTCCGCCTTGGTGGCGGGGACGTTGGCGCGGATGTCGATGACCGACAGCTTGCAGCCCTTGCCCATGGCGTTGAGCAGGTTGTTCACTTCGGCCACGTTGATGGCTTCGAAGATGTTGCGCTGCTGGAGCACCACGTGTTTGGCGTTCTTGAGGTCGTAGGAGACGCCCTTGCGGCCGAATCCGAACACGGACAGGGCCGCGTTTTGCACGTTGCGTGCGCAGGCCGAGTCGTGGTTGTTGTAGTTGGCCGTGCCTATGCCGCGCAGAAAAGCCCGGTAGAAGTCGCGGAAGGGGCCTCCGCGATCGGAAAAGAGAACGGAATTCTTGCCGTAGGTTTCCTGGATGCGGGTCAGCTCGTCGGCCACATAGTCCAGGGCTTCATCCCAGGACACCCGTTTCCATTTGCCTTCGCCGCGTTTGCCCGTGCGAACCATGGGGTATTGCGGACGATCTTCGTCGTAGGTCAGAGCTGTGCCGGCAGCGCCGCGCGGACACAGAGCGCCCATGATGCCGGGGGCATCGGGGTTGCCCTGGATGTACTCGGCCTTCCCGTCGATCACCTCGACTTCAATGGGGCATCTGACCGAGCACATTCCGCAAATGCTCTTTACATATTCCTTACCCATACACTCCTCCTGTACAGACAGTGATGATTCTGCGCGCTTTTTGATTCGGTTGGAACATAGGCGCTCCGGTCAACCCTGGGCAACATATACCCGGAATGTGAAATTAATAACATGATTTTTGTTTCAATCGCAGAAAAAAATGGGTTATGATAGGTTTTATTTGCGAAATATATCACAAGGTGGAACGAGGTTGACCAAGTCGGGATTTTTCATCAAATCCTGGACTACTAACAAGACTGCGCGCCCAAATCCTAGTCTGCAGAGGTGGAAAATGGCTGGTTATAGAATTAAATTCGACAAAAAGCGGTGCATCGCGTGCAACGCCTGTCTGGTTCACTGCAAGGTGAAGAACAAGGTGCCCGCTGGGATTTCCCTCAATCGGCTTGAAGCCGAGGGACCCATCGCCGACAAAGACGGCAAGCCTTCGGCAAAGCTGAAGTACCTTAACTGTCGGCACTGCAAGAAACCCGAATGCGTGAGCGCATGTCCCACCGGGGCCATGTACAAGCGCGAGGACGGGCTGGTTTTGGTCGATATGGACAAGTGCGACGGCTGCAAGGCCTGCATCGACGCCTGTCCGTGGACCGTGCCGGTGTTCAACGACGCCACCGGCAAGATTATGAAATGTGATTTCTGCGCGGACAGAGTGGATGCCGGTGGCACACCTGCCTGCGTTGTCGGCTGCACGGCGAACGCCCTGACCTTCGTGCGGCCGGAATAGACTGGTAGCAACTCCGCGGCCTTGGGGGACGCGGGGTGACATTTTGGGGTCCTTTAACACTATTTTGAGGAGGAGGTAACTGTGTTACGTTCCAAGAAAACTCTCCTGATGCTGGCCCTGGTGGCAGCCGTCTGCCTCATGGCGCAGCCCGCCCTGGCCGATCGTCTGTCCGAGGCCATCGCCGAAGCCAAACCCACCGGTGAGCCCGGCTATCTCGGCATCCCCGGCGGCCCGCAGCTGAACATCATCATCGGCTTCCTGTGGGCGATCTGGGTAGGCTGGATCTTCTCCACCGTCGGCGCGTTCGGCGGTATCATGGCCGGTGTTGGTCACATCACCATCTACGGCCTCGGCGATTACGCCAGCTCCTTCGGCAAGGGCTCCAAAATGAACAAGGTAGTCACCGACTCCATCCGCGTGTCCAACCAGTGGCTCGTCGGTTGTTCCGCCGCCCTGTCCTCCTTCAACTACTACAAGGCCGGTCGCCTGGTTTTGCCGCTGGGTATTGCCCTGGCCATTGGTTCCGTGGCCGGTTCCTGGCTGGTGCCCTGGCTGACCGCCGGCAAGATCAGCCTGAAGGCTTACCTGGGTTACTTCGGTCTCTTCGTCCTGTTCCTGGGCTGCTACCTGTTCTACCAGACCACCCCCAAGGGGCAGGCTTCCAAGCAGGCCGCCAAGAAGGCCGCCGAGGCTTTCCAGAAGTCGGTCAAGGAACAGCAGAACGGTGCTGACATCGACATGGCCGAGATGGGCGTTAAGGTTCAGAAGTTCACCCCGACCGAGTGCGAGTTCTCCTTCTTCGGCGTCGAGTTCAAGTTCAACCCGCTGATTCCCGTGGTCGGTGGTTTCTGCATCGCGGCCCTGGCCTCCTTCCTGGGTGTCGGCGGCGGCTTCCTGCTGGTGCCGTTCCTGACCTCCGTGGCCGGACTGCCCATGTACCTGGTCGCCGGTACTTCCGCTCTGGCGGTTCTCATCGGTATGGTCAACTCCATTGCCTCCTACATGCTGCTGAAGCAGACCCCCGTTGCCTGGGGCCTGATCGGCGCCGAGCTCGTCGGCGTTGTCATCGGCTCCATCATCGGACCCAAGACCTCCAAGTTCATCCCGGACAAGGTCCTGAAGTACATCTTCATCGTCCTGGCCGTGTACGTTGGTCTGCGCTACACCACCAAGGGCTTCCTGGGCTACTCCATCGTCCCGCCCTTCTAAGTCGCGCCAACTGACAGCAAGAACAGGGGGCCGTCCGATATCGGACGGCCCCCATAACCCTTCACAGGAAAGAATATGACCGGCCAGATAGTTTATGAATTTCTCGACCCTTGGATGATCTGGGCCTTTCGCGTTCCGGGCAATGCCTATGTCGGCTTTGCTCTCGGGCTGGTCTGGGTCGGCCTTGTCGCCACCGTTATCGGCGAGTTGTGCATGGCCGGGGTCTATTTCCTCAACAAGAAGCATTTCCGGACCATCAACCGGGACATGGTCGACAACCACAATCTCTCGGTCCGCGCCCTCGGCGCCAAGGACAAGACTGCGTGGAAGGCCTGCAACTCCATCGCCAACGAAGCCTTCGGCAAAAATTTCTTCGCCCACATGGCGCTTTTCGCCTCGTCCCTGTGGGTTGTCCCGTTCGCCATCGGTTGGCTGTTCTATCGCTTCGGCGAGGTGGACTTCACCGTGCCGTACCTCGGCGCAGTCGGTCCGGCCTTTATCTTCATTCCTGTCTACATCGCCGTTCGTTGCCTGTTCTGCAAGGCCAAGCCCTGGCTGCCGGTCTTCAGGACCATTCGTGAAAAGGTCAAGGCCAACGAGGCCGGTGACGAGATGATGGATTTCACTGATTTGCTCAGTGAAGAAGACAAGAAGGCATACATCGAATCCAGGAAGGGGCGAGCCAAAGGCAAGCCGGGGCTGATCGAAAGTAAGCCGGTACCTGAAGGGTCCTAACGATTTTGAAAAAGGAAAAGCCGCCCCCGGGGCGGCTTTGTTCTTTGAAATGACCGGCTTGGCCGGTTTATGGAGCGGTTTTTTCCACGGCTTCCATGAAGCCGGGAAGGTCGGACGGACCGAGCAGGTAGAACCTCTCGTCGGTCTGGATGCAGAGTACGTCCGGGCGGTTGGTCACGATCACCGTCTCCAAGCCGTCCTTGATTTCGACCATGCCGGACTTGTAGCCGCCGAACGTCATGTACTTCCTGGTCTTGGTGAATTTGAAGTCCTCGTCCTTCTTGAGGTCCACGGGGAAGGTTTTGACCACCGAAGCCCAGGGGATGACCGCCGAAGCGAACGGCGGCGCGGCCAGAAGGATGCCTTCGGCTGCAACGGTGATCGAGGCCCGCTTGGGCGTGATGTAGAGCATGTACCAGTAGAAGAGGGCGAGCGGTCCCGCCACCGCGATCAGGCAGATGGCGGTCCAGGTCAGCCCTGAGTTGAAGCTCCACGCCACTCCCGCTGCCACGCAGGCGACGAGCAGGAGGAAAAATGTGAGCACGGTCTTGCTCATGGGGATCTTGTAAATGGTCGTCATGGTAAGTCTCCTTGCTGGGGCACGGCCGTGTGCCGGTCCCCTTCATACTGTCTTGGCGGCGCGTTGCCAAGTGATAAGAATTGTTGGAATGCGGACGGTATTTTTGTATTGTTTCAAGGGATGTCCGCAACACGGCGCAGATGCGCCATATGGCGAGTGAAATGAAGAGAACCGGAATGAAGACCTGTGTGACCCTTATGGCGCTGTTTCTCCTGGCGACGCTTTATGGCGGCTGCTCGGATGAGAAGCCGGTCAAGGTGGATTTGTCCAAGCGCGAGGACCTTGTGGCTCCGCGCATGGTCGACGCCATTACCTATGCCTATCTGCCCCAATATTCGCACACCATCTCCTACCAGCGCCACCGCCAGTTGCTGGAATATCTGCGCGAGACCACCGGGCTGCCGCTTCGGCAGATCTTTCCGGACACCTTTGAAGAGCACGTCAAGATGGTCGAGCGCGGCGAGATCGATATTTCCTACTCCAATCCGTTTGTCTACGTGCGTTTGGCCAAGGCCGGAGCGCAGGCTTTTGCCAGGGTTATCGAGCCGTCGGGCGAGCCTTTTTTCCGGGGACAAATCATAGTCCGCACGGATAACGCGGCGGTTTCGACCATTGAGGACTGCCGGGGCAAGCGCTGGATCGCCGTGGACCCCAATTCCGCGGGCGGTTATCTTTTCCCCCTCGGGCTCTTCTACGATCACGGCATCAGGCTTGAAGATTTCGAGACCGTGGACTTCGCGCCCGGTCCCGGCGGCAAGCAGGAGAAGGTCGTTCTGGCCGTGCACGCGGGCGTGTACGACATCGGCACCATCCGCAAGGGCACCCTCGACGTCGTCGCCGGAAAGATCGATCTCGGGGCCATCCGCATTCTGGCCGAAACCCCGCCGTATCCCGGCTGGGTATACGCGGCCCGAAAGGGGCTCGATCCGGCCGTGGTGGAAGCCGTGGCCAAGGCCATGTTCGCCCTGGACCGCGATACGCCCGAGCACAGGGCCATCCTGAGCGCCGCTGGCATGAGAGGCATCATTCCGGCCCGCGACATCGACTATGATCCGGTCAGGGACCTGGCCGAAAAACTTCAATTGGACCGGTAGCCCCACATGCGCATTTTTCCCAGGCTCAAGTTCCGCACCAAGCTCAATCTGGGCATGTCCGCCATCCTGGTGGGCATGGCCGTGCTGCTGCTGCCGCTGGTCGGCACCATGAGCGCCAGCTCTTTGGTGGAGGAGAGCAAGAAGCGCGGCTCGGCCTTGGCCGAAGGGCTGTCTGTGCGGGCCGTGGACCCCATGCTTGCCCGTGATTTTCTGCGCCTCAAGAACATGGTCGACGAGCAGTCCACCGTGGAGGACGTGATTTACGCCTTCGTGCAGGACAAGAACGGCTATGTCATGGTCCACACTTTTCAGAAGGGATTTCCGGTCGATCTCATCGAAGCCAACAAGGTGGAAAAGGGCGAATCCCTGAACATCCAGCTCCTGGCCGACGGCTCCCGCCGCATTTACGATTTCGCGGCCCCGGTCCTCGTCTCGGACGGGCGGCTCGGCACCGTGCGCATCGGGCTGTCCCAGTCGCGCATTCAGTTGGCCGTGCAGCGGCAGATCACCCTCATGGCCGGGCTCTTCGCCGGGGCACTGCTTTTGGCCACCTCCCTGGGAACGGTCTTCGCCCGTCGCGTCACCGTTCGGCTGCATAGGCTGCGCAGTCATGCCGAAGAGATGCTCATGGGCAACCTCGACACCATTTCCGGTCCCTCCTGGGGTATTCATTGCTGGGAAAAGCAAAACTGCAACACTCCGCAGTGTCCGGCCTATGGCGAGACCAAGCGTCGGTGCTGGTACATTGCCGGAACCATGTGCCCGGACTGCAACAACGAGGACAATTTCCAGTGCCGGTTGCAGTCCTGCCGCCTCTGTCCGGTGTATCGTGAGAACGCGGGCGATGAGATTCAGGATTTGGCCGAGACCTTCGACGTCATGGCCCTGTCGCTGAAAAGCCATATCGAGGAGCTGCGCGGAGCCGAGCGTAATCTGCGCGATCAGCAGCGGCTGACCCGGACCATTCTCGACGTGACCCCGGACCGCGTTTCCCTGGTAGACGCCACCATGCGTTACCGGGGATGCAACAAGAGCTTCGCCGAATCCGTGGGCATCTCCCTGGCCGCCATTGAGGGCAAGACCGATTTCGATCTCTTCCCCGAGGCCGAGGCCGAGGAACGCCACATGGCGGCCCGAGACATCCTTCAGTCCGGGCGTCGGCTGGACACCCAGGTCATGGTCGAGGGGGGCGGCGGCGAGCACTGGTTCCACGTGGTCTGCGTCCCTGTCTTCAACGACGAGGGACGTATCGACGGGCTGCTTCGGACCGACCGCGACATTTCAGACATCAAGCGATACGAGAACCAGCTCATTCAGGCCCAGAAGATGGAATCCCTGGGACTGCTCGCCGGCGGCGTCGCCCATGAAATCAACACCCCGCTCGGCATTATTCTGGGATACGCCCAGTTGCTGCAGGAGGATGTGGACGAGGACAGCCAGATTCACCAGGACCTGGCCATCATCGAGAAGCAGACCCAGGTGTGCAAGAAGATCGTCGCCGATTTGCTCGGCTTTTCCCGTCAGACCCAGTCCGCCAAGCGCGAGATGTGCTTCAACAACTCGGTCATGGAGGCGGTCTCCCTGGTGCGCCATACCCTGGAGCTCGACAAGGTGGAGATCGTCACCCAACTCGATGACCGCTACCCGATCATCTACGGTGATCCCGAGAAGCTCAAACAGGTTTGGATCAACCTCCTGACCAACGCGCGTGACGCCATGGGCGGCCACGGCGGCACCATTCTCATCCGCACTCGGCTGGATACCCCCGGCGGCATCGTCTCGCTGTGGGTGGCCGACAACGGTTCGGGCATAGCCGAGGATGGACTCAAGAAGATTTTCGATCCGTTTTACAGCACCAAGGCCGTGGACAAAGGCACGGGGCTCGGGCTGTCCGTCTCTTTTGGCATCATCGAGGACCATGGCGGCGATATCCAAGCCCTCAGCCCGGTCCCCGAGGAATTCGGGTTTCCCCCGGAGGCCAAGGGCGGTGCCGAGGGCGGCGGAACGGTCTTTGAAGTGAACCTCCCGCTGGACCATCAGGGAATGGACGGCGGGGAGCCTGAAAAGGAGTAGATGATGGCGAATATATTGGTACTCGACGATATTACCGATGCCGGGATGCTGGTAAAACGCATTCTGGAACGAAAGGGCCACAAGGTCTGGAATTTCACTGAGGAGGAGGATGCTCTCAAGCACTCGACCTGCAACAGGATCGATCTGGCAATCCTCGACATCAAGCTCAAGAAGATGACCGGGGTGGAGGCCCTGGAGGAACTCAAGAAGGTCAACCCCGACATGAAGGCGATCATGCTCACCGGCTACCCCACCCTTGAGACCGCCCGCGAGTCTCTGCGCCTCGGTGCGCAGGAGTACTGCGTCAAGCCCATCAACAAGGAGGAGCTGGAGGCCAAGGTGGCCGAGGTCCTCGGAACCGGGGAATAGCGGAGCGCGCCGGACCGGCTGGCCGCAATCACCGTATAGCCAAGGAATATCCATGTATCTCAAACAGCTCTTCAGGCACTGGACTTATCAGGTATTTGCTCCCGGCACTCTGCTCAGGCGCAAATACGAGGCGTTCAAATCCCTGCTGGCCCACGACGCCGTGGCCTTGGAACTGATCGCCGACCTTGAGGAGATGTTCTACGGCAAGCGGCTGGCCGACCGGCAGCGCGCCGTCTGGATGACCAACCGGCTGTCTTCGGCCGTGGCCACCATGGCCGGACAGTTGGTGGAGATGAATCCGACCCGGTATATGGACTTGCCCGAGTATTTCCGCAAGATCGACTTCTACGTGCGCATGGCGCTGGAGCTTGAGCAACCCGAAGTCGGCCCGCCGTACATCCTTTCTCTGGAAGAGGCCGGGGCGCTTCCGAAGATGGCCGGGGGCAAGGCTTCCAACCTGGGCCGCGCCAAGGGCCTGGACGGCATTCCGGTGCCGCCCGGTTTCGTGGTCACGGCCAACGCCTTCAACTACTTCGTCGACTTCAACGGCCTGGGCGAGGAGATCGACAAGCGGCTGCGGCAGATGGTCGTTGGAGACCGCGATCTGCTGGCGCGGCTGACCGCCGAGATGCAGGAGCTCATCCTGGCCGCCGAGGTCCCCGAGGAGATCGCCCGAGGTATTCGTTTCGGCGTGTCCGAGATCATCGAGGGAGACGATCTCATTGCCGTGCGGTCCAGTGCATTGGCCGAGGACGGCGAGATATCCTTTGCCGGGCAGTACGCCTCGGAGCTGAACGTCCAGCCCAACGACGTGCTTGAGGCGTACAAGCGGGTCCTGGCGGGCAAGTATTGTCCCAGGGCCGTGGCCTATCGTATTTCCAACGGATTGACCGACAGCGAGACGGCCATGGCCGTGCTGGTCATTCCCATGGTGGACGCCGACACCGCGGGCGTGCTTTACACCCGCGACCCGGATTGCCGGGGGCGGGATGCCATGGGCGTGTACGGCGTGCGCGGGCTGGGTCATGGACTGGTGGACGGTTCCACCTCCCCGGACAAGGCCGTGCTCACCCGCCACGCGGACCCGCGCCTGGACGCGGACTGCACCCCGGACACGGGCGGGCTGCCCTCCGAGGATTCCCTGGTCCGCCTGGGCAAGCTGGCCATGCGCCTGGAAGAGTCCTTCGGCAGGCCCCAGGATATCGAGTGGGCCGAGGACGTCACCGGCGAGCTTTACATTTTGCAGACCCGCCCCTTGCAGGAGGAGCGCGAGGAAGCCCAGGCAGCCAAGGAAATTCTGCCCGTGTCGGCCCGGCCCATCGCCGAAGGCCTGGAGCGGGCCTCCACCGGCGCGGGCTGCGGAACCGTTTATTTCGCCTCCACTGGCGAGCGCATTGCCCAGATTCCCGAGGGGGCCGTGGTGGTCACGCCCAGCCTGAAACCGTCTCTTCTGACCTTCATCGGCAAGATGAACGGCGTTATTTCGTCCACGGGCAGCCGGGCCAGTCATTTCGCCTCCGTAGCCCGCGAATCGGGAGTGCCCGTGGTCGTGGGCGACGTCAAGGCGAAGCTCGAACCGGGCCAGCTCGTGACTGTGGACGGCACGGGCGGAGCCATCTACGACGGCTGCGTCGAGGCCATTATGACCCGCGCCCGCGACGGTCAGCAGGTCTCGCAGAGGGTGGTGGAGCAATATGCCAAGGTCGCGCCCCTGACCGTCAAGCTCAATCTGACCGATCCCCAGGCGGAGGATTTCACGCCCACGGGCTGCAAGTCCCTGCACGACGTTGTCCGTTTCTGCCACGAGAAGGCCGTGAACGAGATGTTCTCGGTTATGGACAAGAAGGGACGGGGCATGAATTCGGCCAAGCGGCTGGAGACCAGCCTGCCTCTGGTCATGTACATCCTGGACCTGGGCGGCGGCTTCTTCGCCAACGCGGGCGAGGGCAAGACCATTTCGCCCCAGGACATCAAGTGCGGCCCCATGTGGGCCTTGTGGTACGGCCTTTCCGACGAGCGGGTTCGGTGGCCCTCGCGTCTGACCGCCATGGACTGGGAAGAGTTCGACAAGGTTTCGGGCGGCATCTTCAGTTTTGATTCCAAGCTGCTGGCCAGCTACGGGCTTATCTCCGAAGATTACCTGCACCTCATGGTCCGCTTCGGCTACCACTTCTCCGTGGTGGACGCCATCTGCGGGCCGGAACAGGGTTCCAACTACATCAATTTCCGCTTCAAGGGCGGCGGGGCCGGGTTCGACCAGCGGCTGCTCCGGCTGGAGTTCATCCGCCTGGTTCTGGATCGCTACGGGTTCGAGACTACGACTCGCGGCGACATGATCGACGCCAAGTGCGCCCGGTTGCCGGAAAATGACATCAGGCGGCTGCTCATGCGCCTGGGCTACCTCATGGCCGTGACCCGGCTCATGGACATGCGCATGGAGACCGAGGAACAGGTGGACGCCGAGGTCGAGCGGTTCATCAAGGATGCGGAGTCTCGCGATGGCTGAAAAGACGCTTGCCTACAAGGTTACTTGGGTAACGGACCAGCTCGGCGTGGGCAACGCGCCCATGAGCTATCCCCAGCTTGAAGCCATCCGTGCGCAGGGGGTGGACGCCATTCTCAACCTGTGCGGCGAGTTCTGCGATCTTCACGACATCGAGAAGGGCGCGGGATTCGAGGTGCACTATCTGCCCCTGGAGGACGAGGAGGCGCCCGGCCTCATCGAGTTGGAAAAGACTCTGGAGTGGCTGGACGAGGCCATCTACCTGGGCAAGAAGGTGCTTATCCACTGCCGCCACGGCATTGGCCGGACCGGCACGGTCCTTAACGCCTACCTGCTTCGGCGGGGGCTGGGCCACAAGCTCGCGGGCAAGGCGCTCAAGAAACTCAAGAGCAAGCCCGCCAACTTCGTCCAGTGGCGGACCATCCGCAAGTATGGCAAGCAGTCGGGGCAGCTCACCGTGCGCGAGCCGTCCCTGGAGTTCAAGCGGTTGGTGGATCTTTCGCCCTTTTTCAACGATTATATGGAGTTGGTGCAGCGGGTGGATGAGAGCGGCCAGACCATCGACGGCCTCGCCTGTGGCCTGGATCATAGCCAGTGCTGCTCCACTCCGGTTTCCCTGACCCTGGCCGAAGCCGTGTACATTTCCCACCGCATCAACCAGAAGTTGTCCGGTGAGGAACGCCTCCAGGTAATTGAGCGCGCCGTCGCCACGGCCCAGGCCGAGCGCCGGACAGTCAGCGATCTCGACGCGGAAGGGGGGGGGAAATATTGTCTGTCCGAAGCCGGATCGGTCTGCCCTCTGCTTTCGGACGACAAGTGCCTGCTCTTTGAGCACCGTCCCATCCAGTGCCGCGCCTTCGGCCTGGACCAGCATGATGCCGGGGGATTGTGGGAGACCCTCATCACTCCCGCGCTGGCCAAGATATCTTCCGAGATATGGTTCGCCTACACCGGAGCCATGGTGTCCGGCGACATGCCGTATTTCGCCTTGCCGGACGTGGTCTCCGGGAAGTTCGTGGAAACCGTCTTCCGGTTCATGATGCGCCAGGGACTGGAATAGGCGCTACACCGAACAGCGCAGCCCGGTGAACATGTCGGGCAACTGCGGCAGGAACGGTTCGGCGAAAAACACATATCCCTTTCCCTTGAGGATCGTGGCCGGTCTGTCCGGCCTGATCGCGATGCGCACCTCGTCCCCGTCGAATTCCACCCGCATGGGGACTACTTCCCGTTCGGCTTCGCTGCACAGGCTCTCGCGATATTGCGGGACATGGCGGTGCGTGCGCCCGTCCGGGTGGACCGCGATGAGACCGCTCAGGGTGGTGCTCAGGCGGCAGACCTTTCCCTCGTCATTAAAAGCCAGCGAATTGGCGTCCCCGTTCACGCCCACGGCATCGGGGTCGTATGCGGTCATTTCCCCGGCCGGGGTGGGCACGGCGACGGGTTTAGCCGGTTCCAGGGAGCGCACCCGGCCGTCGCGGGTGAAGCTTACGCCGATGCGCGCCACGACAGGCCCCGCCGGGGTGGGGACCGACACGGTTTCCCCGGGCCACAGGGTCAGGCTGCGCAGGCTCTGGTCATCGTAAAAGCCCGCGCTCAGTATCCGGACGCGGATCACGCCCATGGGCGTGGTCAGCGTGATCGGCACGGACAACCCGGCTTCGTCATCCTGGCTCCAATAGCCTGAAAGCTTGCCGTTCAGCGGAAAGATGCGGTTGAGGGAGCCGTTTTCATGAAAGGAGACCAGCTCGGCGGGGATGTCGCCCGCCGAGGTGGCGATGACGGTTTGTTCTTCCAGGGGAACGGACTTGATCCCGCCCGAGGCGTGGTACTCAACGGGCATGATTTCCCGTTTCCGCAAGTCGTCGGCCGTGTGCTGGGGAATCAGTTCACCGTACTGCGTGGATATGGTCCGCATGAAAACCTCTCTTGTCGTCTTGAAAAGCGGCGTCGCACCGGGATGTCCGGCGGGTCGTAGCCCGGGGCGGCGCGGCGCGTCCGGCGGCGTTGCACCGTCCGATGACGAGCAGGGCCGCGTAGCTGACGATCAGCAAGGCCAGGGAGAGCAGGCCCGCCTGGCCGTATTCCAATGCCTCGGTGTGCTCGAAGATGGCTATGGAAGCTACCTTGGTGCGGCCGGGAATGGAGCCGCCGAGCATCAGCGCCACCCCGAATTCCCCCACGGTGTGCGCGAAGATCAGCGCGGCCGAGGCCGTGACGCCGCCCACGGCGTTTGGCAGGATCACGTGGCGGAAAGTCTGCAAGCCGGTCATGCCCGAAGAGCGCGCTGCTTCGATGATGCCCGGGTCGATTTTTTCGAAGGCCGCGCGCATGGGCAGCACGCCGAAGGGCAGGCTGTAGGCCAGGGAGCCGAGGACCAGCCCTGTGAAGGAGAAGGGCAGGGGAAAGCCGAAGGCGGCTTCCCAGGCCGCTCCAAAGGGGGATTTCGGACTCATGACCATAAGCAGGCCGAAGCCGAGCACCGTGGGCGGCAGAACCATGGGCAGGTTGCACGCCGCCTCAATGTACCGCTTGCAAGGGGCGTTGGACGCGGCCAGCCAGTAGGCCAGGGGCATGCACAGGGCGAGCAGGACAGGGGTGACCGCAAGGGCCAGTTTGCCGGTGACCAGGAGCGATGAGACGTCCATGGCCTTGCCTATGGGGCCGCGACGCGCGCGGGTGCCTCGAACGGGGGGGCGGACCGGGGCGCATCGCCGGTGGCGGCGGTGCCGGACAGGACACAGAGCCACAGACAGATGAAAAGCAGCTTCCTGAACATGGAGCCTCCTAGTTTTTGACGAGTTCGGTCAGTTCCCCGCAGGTCAGGGGGCGTTCCAGCTCCCAGGCCAGTTTTCTTACTTCGCGGACAAGGGCCGCGAGACCCTGTTCCGGAAGGTCGAGGCCGTGGTCGGCGAGGGCGCGGGCCACTGCCGCTCGCCCACTTTTGCCGCCAACCGCGACCATCCGGTTCGCGCCGATGCGACTTGGATCGAACGGTTCGAAAAGACCGGGCGACTTGCTGAGGGCGTGCGCGTGCAGGCCGGACTCGCAAGCGAAAATGTCCTTGCCCGCGATCGCTTTGGTTCGGGGAATCGGTACCCCGGCAGCTTCAGAAACGAAATGGCAGAGTCCGCGAAGGTTCTGAACATCATACGCATGGCTTTCCTCCTTGATTGTCAGATAAGCGGCCAACTCCTCCGTGGCCGCGATGCCCGACCGCTCGCCGATGCCGAGCAGGCTGGCGTCGGCGAAATGCGCTCCGGCGGACAGCGCGGAAACGGCGTTGCCCGTGGCCATGCCGAAGTCGTCGTGACAATGCACGGCCAGGTCGATTTCGAGTTTGTCCCTGAAAGCGGCGACGAGTTCCATGGTTCCTGATGGGGAGAGCAGCCCGAGCGAGTCGGACAGGCGGATGCGGGAAGCGCCCACGTCCTGCGCCAGTCCGGCCGCCTTGAGGGCGAAGTCCCGGTCGGCCCTGGACACGTCCTCCAAGCCCACTGACACATATCCGATACCCATGAGACGGGCCGCGAGTACAGTGCGGGCCAGGCGTTCCAGAAGCCCCTCGCGGTCGGTCTTGAGCCGCTTCCCTATGTGCAGGTCGGAAACCGGGACGCCGATGTTGATGCGGTCGATACCCAATCGCGCGGCCGTGCGGATGTCTGTTTCGCGGCAGGGCGACCAAACGGACAGGGCGGTGCGGCCGCGCCGTTTTTTCGTCCTGCCCAGGAGTTCGTCCAGCCCTTCCTGGCCGACCCAGCCGAGCTCGATCTCCTCCACGCCGACGGCCAGCAGGCCGGATATGATCCGTTCCCTGGCGTTTATGGAAAAGTAGGCCCCGAAAAGCTGCGCTCCTTCCCTGAGTGTGGTGTCGATCAACATGTGCTTTGTCCTTGTGGATGGTTGCCGGTGATGATTCCTCTTGAGCATGAACGGTGCCAAATTAGGTCGACTTCATAACATACTGTAATTAAATGTATAATTGTTTTACAAAAAAAGGATGGATCAGCCTACGTTTTTGTAGGTTCCTACAGTTCTGTCTGGTCAAGTGGTCGCGACCTACATTTTTCGTAGGTAGCGCTTTTACCGATGACTTTCATATTTTTCCTTATATGACAGTGTGTTGTTTGTAGTTGCGTAAATTGGCACGGCCTTTGCCAAATGAGGCCATCGACGCAAACAAAACCCTGGAGGAGAAACCATGAGGAAAGTAGCTATTTACGGAAAGGGCGGCATCGGCAAGTCCACCACCACCCAGAACACGGTCGCCGGATTGGCGGAAATGGGCCGCAAGGTCATGGTCGTGGGCTGTGACCCCAAGGCCGACTCCACCCGCCTGCTGCTCGGTGGTCTGGCTCAGAAATCCGTTCTGGATACTCTGCGCGAGGAAGGCGAGGACGTGGAACTGGACGATATCCGCAAGCCCGGCTTCGGCGGCACCTGGTGTGTGGAATCCGGCGGCCCCGAGCCCGGTGTGGGCTGTGCCGGACGCGGCATCATCACATCCATCAACATGCTTGAGTCCCTCGGGGCCTACGAGGAATCGGAAGGGCTGGACTACGCCTTCTACGACGTCCTCGGCGACGTTGTTTGCGGCGGCTTCGCCATGCCCATCCGCGACGGCAAGGCCCAGGAAATCTACATCGTCTGCTCCGGCGAGATGATGGCCATGTACGCGGCCAACAACATCTGCAAGGGCATCATGAAGTACGCCGAATCCGGCGGCGTCCGTCTGGGCGGGCTCATCTGCAACTCCCGCAACACGGATCGCGAGGCCGATCTGATTACCGAACTTGCCTCCAAACTCGGCACCCAGATGATCTACTTTGTTCCCCGCGACAACGACGTGCAGCGCGCTGAAATCAACCGCAAGACCGTCATCGAATGGGACGGCTCCGTGCCCCAGGCCGACGAATACAGAGGGCTGGCCAAAGCCATCGACGAAAACGAGATGTTCGTCATTCCGACTCCCCTGGAGATCGAAGAGCTTGAGCAGCTCCTGCTCGACTACGGCATCCTGGAAGCGGCCTAGTTCATTCCGAAGCTGACGCCGTCCGGGCGGCTCCGGCGGGTGCGGACCTTGCGAGGACTCCGCTCCCGAGGGGGACAACCGCCTCTGAAAAAGGGCTGCGTATCCTGTGTGAAAACAATCAAAGCCCAATAATAAAGAAGAGATAGGAGAGAGCGAAAATGATGATAATGGTACGAGCGATTGTACGGCCCGAAAAGGCGGATGCGGTTCTGGCCTCCCTCATGGACAACGGTTTTCCCGCCGTCACCAAATATTCCGTGGCCGGTCGCGGCAAGCAGCGCGGCATAAAGATCGGCGAGGTCACCTACGACGAGATTCCCAAGACCATGCTCATGTGCGTGGTCAAGGCGGCGGACAAGGATTTCGTGATCAATACCATCATGGACGCCGCCCGTTCCGGCGCCAAGGGAGCTTTTGGCGACGGCAAGATTTTCGTTTCGGACGTCGAGGACGTCTACACCATCAGCTCCGGCGTGAACGAGACCGCCGCCGAGGAGGCAGCGTGATGAAGGAAGTCATCGCAGTCGTGCGCATGAACATGATGAATCAGACCAAGGCCGCCCTGACCGAAGCCGGTGTCGACGCCTTCTTCGCGCACGCCGCGGAAGGCCGGGGCAAGGGGTTCGTCAACGCCGCCGTCGTCGAAGGCGTGGAGAGCGGCTACGAGGAAGCCGCAGAAGTGCTTGGCGAGAAGGGCAAGCTGTATCCCAAGCGGATGGTTACGGCCGTGGTCCCGGACGACATGGTCGAAGACGTTGTCGAGGCCGTCGTGGCCGTCAACCGGACGGGCAAGCCCGGCGACGGCAAGATATTCGTCCTCCCCGTGGGCGACGCGGTCCGCGTCAGAACCGCCGAAACCGGTGCAAAGGCCATAGCCTAGGCAACCTGAAGGAGTATCGAGAATGGCCAAGACGAAGAAAGTGGTGCAGCTCATGCCCACCGACATCAAGGAAGAGCTTCTGAAGAAGTACCCTCCCAAGGTGGCCCGGAAGCGCGCACAGCAGATCATGATAAACGAGGCCACGGAGGCCGAGGCGCCGCCCGAGATTCTGGCGAACGTCCGCACCATTCCGGGCATCATCACCATGCGCGGGTGTACCTATGCGGGTTGCAAGGGCGTCATCATGGGGCCGACCCGCGACATCCTGAACATTACCCACGGTCCCATCGGCTGCGGGTTCTACTCCTGGCTCACCCGCCGGAACCAGACCGACGCGGGCACGGATGGCGACAACTACATGCCCTACTGCTTCTCCACGGACATGCAGGACCAGGACATCATCTTCGGCGGCGAGAAGAAACTCGCGGCCGCCATCCAGGAGGCCTACGACAACTTCCATCCCAAGGGGATATGCATCTTCGCCACCTGTCCGGTCGGGCTCATCGGCGACGATATCCACGCCGTGGCCCGCAAGATGAAGGAGAAGCTGGGCGACTGCAACGTCTTCGCGTTTTCCTGCGAGGGCTACAAGGGCGTGTCCCAGTCCGCCGGTCACCACATCGCCAACAACCAGGTCTTCACCCACCTGGTCGGCGAGAACGAGGAACCCAAGGAAGGGCGGTACAAGATCAACCTGCTCGGCGAGTACAACATCGGCGGCGACGGGTTCGAGATCGACCGCATCCTGAAAAAATGCGGCATCACCAACATCGCCACCTTCTCCGGCAACTCGACCTACGACCAGTTCGCATCGGCGCAGCACGCCGACCTGAACTGCGTCATGTGTCACCGGTCCATCAACTACGTGGCCGACATGCTTGAGATCAAGTACGGCATCCCGTGGGTCAAGGTGAACTTCATCGGCGCCAAGTCCACGGCCAAGTCCCTGCGCAAGATCGCCGAGTACTTCGGCGACAAGGAGCTGATCGACCGTGTCGAGGAAGTGATCGCCGAGGAAATGCCCGCCGTCGAGACCGTGGCCGCCGAGGTCCGTCCGCACACCGAGGGCAAGACCGCCATGCTGTTCGTCGGCGGTTCCCGCGCCCATCACTATCAGGACCTGTTTGCCGAGATGGGCATGAAGACCCTGTCCGCCGGATACGAGTTCGCGCACCGCGACGACTACGAGGGACGACAGGTTCTTCCGGGCCTGAAGGTCGACGCCGACTCCCGCAATATTGAGGAGATCGAGGTCGAGCCGGATGAGAAGCTCTACAGCCCGCGCAAGACGGACGGCGAGTTCAAGGTCCTGGAGGACGCCGGTTTCGAGTTCAAGCACTACGAGGGCATGAACGCCCAGATGGACAAGGGTACGCTCGTCATCGACGACCTCAACCAGTACGAGGCCGAGAAGCTGGTCGAGCTGCTCAAGCCCGACATCTTCTGCGCGGGTATCAAGGAGAAGTTCTCCATCCAGAAGCTCGGCGTGCCCATGAAGCAGTTGCACAGCTACGACTCCGGCGGCCCCTATGCCGGATTCAAGGGCGCGATCAACTTCTACAAGGAAATCGACCGGCTCGTGACCTCCAAGGTGTGGTCCTACCTGAAAGCCCCCTGGCAGGAATCCCCCGAGCTGACTGCCACCTTTGTTTGGGAATAGGAGAATACGATGGTTTTACTGAGACATACACCAGAAGAGATCAAAGAGCGCAAGGCGCTCACCGTCAATCCGGCCAAGACGTGTCAGCCCATCGGCGCCATGTACGCGGCCCTTGGCATCCACGGATGCCTTCCGCACTCGCACGGTTCCCAGGGCTGCTGCGCCTATCACCGCTCGACCCTGACCCGGCACTACAAGGAGCCCATCTCCGCGGCCACTTCGTCCTTCACCGAAGGCGCGTCCGTGTTCGGCGGCCAGGCCAACCTCTTGCAGGCCATCAACAACATCTTCACGGTCTACGAGCCTGAAGTGATCGCCGTGCACACCACCTGCCTGTCCGAGACCATCGGCGACGATCTGAACCAGATCTTCGACAAGGCGGAGAAGACCGGGAAGATCCCGGAGGGCAAGACCTGCATCGGCGCGCCCACCCCGAGCTACGTGGGGTCCCACGTGACCGGCTTCTCCAACATGGTCAAGGCCATGGCCAAGCTGGCCGAACCGTCCGGCAGGAAGACCCACAAGGTCAACGTCATCCCCGGCTGGGTCGAGCCCGCCGACATGGCCGAGATCAAGCGGCTGTGCGGCCTGGTCGGTGTGGACGTCACCCTGTTCCCGGACACCGACGGCGTGCTCAACGCCCCCCTGACCGGCGAATACAAGATGTTCCCGGACGGCGGCGTGACCGTCGCCCAGTTGAAGAAGACCGGCGACGCCATCGGCACCCTGGCCCTCGGGGAGTGGTGCTCGGCCGACGCTGCCCGTTGGCTTGACGCCAAGTGCAAGGTCCCGTGCACCGTGCTGGACATGCCCTTCGGCCTGGCGGCCACCGACCGTTTCATCGACGTGCTGCGCACCGTGGCGGGCGTGTCCGTGCCTGAATCCGTGGCCTTCGAGCGCGGCCAGCTCGTGGACATGATCTCGGACATGCACCAGTACTTCTACGGCAAGCGCGTGGCCATCTGGGGCGACCCGGATCAGCTCATCTCCATGTGCGAGTTCCTGGTCTCCCTGGACATGCAGCCCGTCTACGTCGTCACCGGCACCCCGGGCAAGAAGTTCGAGGCACGCATCAAGGAAATCTGCGCGGACAAGCCGTTCGAGGTCAAGGTCAAGGCCAAGGGCGACATGTTCCTCATGCACCAGTGGATCAAGAACGAGCCGGTCGACCTGCTTATCGGCAACACCTACGGCAAGTACATCGCCCGCGACGAGGACATCCCGCTGTTGCGCTGGGGATTCCCCATCCTGGACCGCCAGGGGCATCAGTACTTCCCCACGGTCGGCTACAAGGGCGGGCTCAGGCTCCTTGAGAAGATCCTGACCCTGCTCCTGGACCGCAAGGACCGCGATGACCCGGAGACGACCTTCGAGCTCGTCCTGTAGCGTTCAGACCCGGTCCGGGGCGGAGACCTTCCCCCTTCGCCCCGGACCAAACCCCGAAACCGAGAAGGCCGTCATGTCAAAGAGCAACGTCGAAAAATACGCTTCCCATCCCTGTTTCGGCATGGCCGCGCGTAAGACCGTGGGCCGCCTGCACCTGCCTGTGGCTCCGCGCGCCAACGCCCGCGCCCGTTTTTCTGACGGCGCTTTCGGGCGGGCCGTGTCGCCAGAAGAAGCCCTGGCCCGGCTCGACCGTGTCATGGAGGATGGCGTTTCCGTTTCGGTCGTGGGCATCACCGGCCCCGGCGATCCCCTGGCCGTCCCGGAACCGACCTTGCGCACCCTGCGCATGGTCCGGGAAAAATATCCGGACATGACCCTCTGCCTGACGACCCTTGGGCTGAGCGGCGCCGAATGCGCCGGGGAGTTGGTCGGGATGGGCGTGTCCCACGTCACCGTGCTTGTGGACGCCGTGGAAGCGGATGTCGCCGAGAAGCTCTACGCATGGATTCGGCCGTCGACGCGCACCCTGCCCCTGAAGGAAGCCGCCGGGCTGCTGGTCGAAGGCCAGGCCCGGGCCGTGTCCGCCTTCAAGGAGGTCGGATTGACCGTCAAAATCAACACCACCGTCTACCCCGGACTGAACGCAGGCCATGTGGAGAGGATCGCCGAGGTCATGTCCGGGCTGGGCGCGGATGTCATGGCCCTGACCCCGTTTTGCCCGAAAGAGGGCGCGGGGGAGGGGCTTGCGGCCGCCGGAGACGAGTTGTTGGCCGAGGTCCGGGAACGCGCGGCCCGACATATCGACATCGTGTCCGTGTTCGACGAATGCGGCGCGGGCCTTGTCGGACTGGAATCGCGGGATGCAACGGCCGCCCAAGGGCCGATCCTGCCCCGGCCCACGAAAGAGCGGCCCAACGTGGCCGTGGTCAGCTCCACCGGAATGGACGTGGACCTGCACCTCGGGCACGCGGTCCAGGCCATGGTCTACGGCCCGCGCGGTGACGGCCCGGCCTGTCTGCTGGAGGTCCGCGACCTTCCGGAGCCTGGCTCCGGGAGCGAACGTTGGGAGTCGCTGGCGGAAATACTGAGCGACTGTTTCGTGCTCCTCGCCGCCTCGGCCGGAGAAAACCCCCGGCGTGTCCTGAGCGGCAGGGGGTTGTCCGTCCTGGTCACGGACGGCGGCATCGAGGGGACCGTGGACGCGCTCTATGGCGGCGGGAAAAAAGGCAAGAAGAACAAGCGTCAATAAGTAAGGAGAGTGAGTAAATGGCTATCCCCGAGAGAATGATAATCTGTTGTCAGTCCTTCCGAGCGGCCGGAGATCCCAAGGGGATCTGCCACAAGCAGACCGACGGTTTCCTGCAGTACGTGGAGGAGGAAATTCTGGATCGCGGCCTGGACGCCCTGGTGGTGGGTTCCACCTGCCTCAAACAGTGTGAGTCCGGCCCCATGATGGTCATCCAGCCCGAGAACTGGTGGTTCAAGGGCGTGGATTCCGAAGAGGCGATCGACGCAATTCTGGACGGCCTGGAAGACGGCGAGCCCGTAGCCGAATACCTGGCCTCCTAGAAATCGAGAGTCCCATGCCGGAAGCCGTCGCCCACCGCCGCGCAACCCGCGTCGAAGCGAACGGCCCAAGGCGGTCCCGCCGCCCCCATCGAAGATGTGGTTGTCCGTGAGGGACGGCGGGGCCAGGGGGCTTCCCCCTTCAAGGGATTTCAATTCAGCCACACAGGGGAAAACAATGAGTACGATCAGCTCGGCTCTTCTCGAAGAAAGAAAGGACCAGATACACCGGACCGGCGAAGGCGCAATCGACATCGCCTGCAACCGCGACTCCCTGGCGGGCGCGGTCAGCCAGCGCGCCTGCGTGTTCTGTGGCTCCCGCGTGGTCCTCTATCCCATCGCCGACGCCCTGCACCTGGTGCACGGTCCCATCGGCTGCGCGGTCTACACCTGGGACATCCGGGGTTCCCTGTCCAGCGGACCGGAGCTTCACCGGCTGTCATTCTCTACCGATTTGCAGGAGACCGATGTTATCTTCGGCGGCGAGAAAAAGCTCGAAGCCGCCCTGGACGAGCTTATCGACCGCCATTCCCCCAAGGCCGCCTTTGTCTACTCCACGTGCATCGTGGGGCTTATCGGCGATGACCTGGAGGCGGTCTGCCGCAAGATGACCGAGAAGAAGGGCATCCCTGTGCTGCCGGTCATGTCCGAGGGGTTCAAGGGTAACAAGCGGGCTGGCTATCTGGCCGCGTGCAAGGCCATGTTCCGGCTCGTCGGCACGGGCGACACGTCCGACATATCGCCGGTTTCCATCAATATTTTCGGTGACTTCAATCTGGCCGGAGAAATCTGGATCATCCGCGAGTACTTCGAGAAAATGGGCGTCCAGGTGGTGGCCAACGTCACCGGCGACGGCCGCGTGGCAGACATCGCCCGGTGTCACGGCGCGGCCCTGAACCTGGTTCAGTGTTCCGGGGCCACCCAGGACCTCGCCAGGATGCTGGAGGAGAAATACGGCACGCCGTTCAAGCGCGTGTCCTACCTCGGCATCGAGGACATGGCGGAATCCCTCTACAAGGTGGCCGACTTCTTCAAGGACAGGGACCCCGGGATAGTTGAGAGGACCCAGGCCCTGGTCCGCGACGAGCTGAACCGGCTCATGCCCGAGCTGGCCCGCTACCGCAAGGACCTGGAGGGAAAAAAGGTCGCCATGTATGTGGGCGGCTCCTTCAAGGCGTTCTCCCTGGTCAAGGCCTTCCGGCATCTGGGCATGAAGGTCGTGATGGTCGGCTCACAGACCGGCACCAGCGAGGACTATGCCGAACTGGCCGAGATCACCGATCCCGGCACGGTCATCATCGACGACGCCAATCCGCTCGAACTGTCCCATTTCATCAAGGAAAAGGATGTGGACGTGTTCGTGGGCGGGGTCAAGGAACGGCCCATCGCCTTCAAGCTGGGCGTGGGCTTCTGCGATCACAACCACGAGCGCAAGGAGGCATTGGAGGGATTCAGCGGGATGCTCAACTTCGCCCGCGAGATTCACTCGTCGGTCATGTCCCCTGTCTGGCGGTTCGCTCCCCGGCGCGCCAACCGCGCGAATACAGCCCGCAAGGAGGCAATCAATGAGTAAGGTCAAGACCGCGAGGCCCAACTTCGTCTCCACCACCAACGCCTGCAAGCTGTGCACCCCGCTCGGGGCCTCCATGGCCTTCCGGGGCGTGGAAGGGGCCGTTCCCTTTCTGCACGGCTCCCAGGGGTGCGCCACCTACATGCGCCGCTACATCATCTCCCATTTCCGTGAGCCGGTGGACATCGCCTCCTCGGCCCTGGGCGAGAAGAACGCCATTTACGGCGGCGGCCCGAATCTCAAGAAGGGCATCCTCAACGTCATGCGGAAGTACGAGCCCAAGCTCGTCGGTGTTGCCACCACCTGTCTGACCGAGACCATCGGCGACGACGTGCCCATGTACTTGAAGGAATTCCGGAACGAATTCGGTGACCTCGACCTGCCCGAACTGGTCCGGGTCTCCACCCCCAGCTACAACGGCACCCACACCGACGGTTGGCACGGCGCGGTCCGCTCTCTGGTGGAGCAGCTCTGCCTGGAGAAGGCGGCTCCCAACGGCCGGGTGAATATCCTGCCCAATATGGTTTCCTGTGAGGATGTGCGCCACCTGCGGGATGTCTGCGATCATTTCGGCCTCGGGGCCGTCATCCTTCCGGACATATCCGAGACCCTGGATGGCCCGGCCCTGGAGGACTACGTCAAAATCCCCGAGGGCGGCACACCCATCGCGGACATCAAGACCATGAGCGGCGCGGAGGCGACCATCGAGTTCGGCCGCTGCCTGCCGGCGCGGACCGGCGGCGTTAGCCTGGAGGAGCGGTTCGGCGTTCCCAATCACCGCATGGGCCTGCCCATGGGATTGCGCGAGTCGGACGCCTTTTTCGAGGCGCTGGAGGCCATCTCCGGCACGCCTTTGCCACGCCGTTACGAGTTGGAGCGCGGCCGTTTGGTGGACGCTTATGTGGACGGCCACAAGTACGTTTTCGGAAAGCGCGCCGTGGTCTACGGCGAGGAGGACCTGGTCGTCGGCCTGTGCGCCTTCCTGTCCGAGATCGGCGTGGACGTGGTCCTGGCCGGAACCGGAGCGCGGGGCAAGGGGCTTGATGAGGCCATTGCCCGTGTCACCGACGGCGTGGCCCGCGTGGCTCCCGAGGTGCGAGAGGGCGTGGATTTTCACGATATCGCAGCCGAGGCGGGCGAGCTCGCCCCGGACCTGCTCGTCGGGCATTCCAAGGGCTACCGCTACGCCGAGGCGTGGGGCGTGCCCCTGGTGCGCGTCGGGTTTCCCATTCACGACCGGTTCGGCGGCCAGCGCATCCGGACTCTCGGTTACGGGGGAGCCCAGGCCTTGTTCGACCGCGTGGTCAACGCGGTCATCGGAAAGAAGCAGTCGGATAGTAGCATCGGCTACGGTTACATATAGCGACGGAGGGTTCGTCAATGAGCGCCAAGGACACGACCAGGCATCCCTGTTTCAATAAGGACAGCGCCGGAAGCTGCGGCCGCGTGCATCTGCCCGTGGCCCCCAAATGCAACATCCAGTGCAACTACTGCAACCGCAAGTACGACTGCGTGAACGAGTCCCGTCCCGGCGTGACCAGCGGCGTGCTCAAGCCGTTCCAGGCCGCGGAATACATGGACAAGGTCCTGGAGAAGGAGCCGCGTATCACCGTGGCGGGCATAGCCGGTCCAGGCGACCCCTTCGCCAACCCGGCCGAGACTCTGGAGACCATGCGCCTCCTGAACGAGCATCATCCCGAGCTGCTTTTCTGCCTGTCCTCCAACGGCATGGGCATCCTGCCGTATCTGGACGACATCGCCGAACTCGGCGTGTCCCATGTGACCATCACCATATCCGCCGTGGACCCGGCCATCGGGGCTAAAATCTATGCCTGGGTCAAGGACGGAAACGTGGTCTACCGGGGCGAGAAGGGCGCGGAGATTCTGCTGGACCGCCAGCTCGCGGCTATCAAGGGCCTCAAGGAGCGCGGCATCACCGTCAAGGTGAATTCCATCGTCATCCCCGGCGTCAACGATCACCACATCGTCGAGGTGGCCAAGGTTTGCGCCTCGCTCGGGGCCGACATCCAGAACATGATCCCGCTCAAGCCCACGGCCGACACTCCGTTCGCGCACATTCCGGAGCCCGGACGCGAGACCGTCCTGCCCCTGCGCAAGGAAGCGGGCGTCCACATCGAACAGATGACCCACTGCAAGCGGTGCCGCGCCGACGCCGTGGGGCTGCTCGGCAACGATCAGTCCGCGTCCCTGTGCGGCACGCTTCAGGCGTGTTCCCGGCTCAAGCCTCTGGAGGCGAAGATGGCCCGTCCGTTCGTGGCCGTGGCCTCCCGCGAGGGGCTGCTGGTCAACCAGCATTTGGGCGAGGCCGGGGCCTTCCAGATATGGGGCGAGTCCGAGTCCGGCGGATTCCGGCTCGTCGAGGAACGCCCGGCCCCGCAGGCGGGGTGCGGTCCCAAGCGGTGGGCCGAGCTGGCCGCCGTTCTCAAGGACTGCCGGGCGGTGCTTTGCGCCGCCGTGGGGGAGACCCCGAGAATGCTTCTGGAGGAGCACGGCATCGAGTGTCACGCCGTGGACGGCTTCATCGAGGACGCCCTGCGTTACGTTTTCGAGGGCGGCGACATCAACGCGCTGAAGGTCCGCCGGAGCGGCATCGGCTCGGGCTGCGCCGGAGGCGGCGCGGGGTGCGGATAATCGCGCCGGTTGACGTCCTTTCCGGGCCTTGGCCCGCAACCCTGAGAAAATCAAGGAGAAGCAGATGAACAAGGCGACGTTGGAAAAGGTTTTCGAGTACGCGTCCAAGCCCGTGCAGGGGACCATGTCCCGCAAGCTGCGCAAGGACGTGAAGATTCAGGTAAACGAGGGCGAGGTTTACGAGGACGCGACCCTCTTTCTTGGTGAGGAGTTCGTTCGTGTGACCTGCGCGAGGGATGGCATGACCGTCAACACCTATTACGATTGGGAGAAGATCGCCTCGGTGCGCACCCTTGGCGCGGCGGAATAGTATTGGTCCGAATCGAAAGCAATGGCCCCGCCGGGATTCCCGGCGGGGCCTTTTTCGCGTCCCGGGCGAGCGGGCACGGCTGCGAAATTGGCGACGCCCCCTGCCGGAAGTCCGACAGGGGGCGCCTTGCGTAGGGTGGAGGTGGGTATGCCAAAATTTATGTCTGGCTCTCCTTGATGCGCCTGAGCTTGGCCCTGCCCTCGGCGATCATGGATTCGAGCCCGTATTTCTTGACCCGGTAGCCCATCTGGCGGGCGGACAGGCCGAGGGCCTCGGCCGCCTTGTACTGGACCCATCCGTTGCGCTCCAGCGCGGCCATGACCTCGTTGCGTTCGAACTCCCTGAGCGAGGTGTGGCGCGGAACGTCCTCGGAGACGGGGATGGCCTCCCGTACGACGGCCGCCTGGGCCGGCGTGAGGTAGGACTTGAGAAATTCCAGGCTGATGCGGTCCTCTTCGGACATGATGACCAGCCGTTCGATGAGGTTCTGCATCTCGCGCACGTTGCCGGGCCAGTCGTAGCGGATCAGCGCGTCCAGGGCCGTGGAGGTCAGGTGGATGCTCCGCCCGTAGTTGTCGGCCATCTTGCGCAGGAAATGGTTGAGCAGGCCGGTGATGTCCTCCTTGCGCTCCCTGAGCGCGGGCACGCGGATGGGGAAGACGTTCAGCCGGTAGTAGAGGTCCAGGCGGAACCGGCCGCGCTCCACCAGGTGGCCGAGGTCCCGATTGGTGGCGGCGAGGATGCGCACATCCACGGTCCGGGTCCTGTTGGAGCCGAGCCGCTCCAGCTCCTTGTCCTGGAGCACTCGCAGGAGCTTGGCCTGGAGTTCCATGGGCAGCTCGCCGATCTCGTCCAGGAAGATGGTCCCGGTGTCCGCCTCCTCGAACCGGCCCGGCCGGGTGGACGTGGCTCCTGTGAAGGCCCCTTTCTCGTGGCCGAAAAGTTCTGATTCCAGGAGGTTGCACGGGATCGAGGCGCAATTGACCTTGATGAACGGATTGCCCTTGCGTTCGGACAGCTCGTGGATGATGCGGGCGATGAGCGTCTTGCCCACGCCGGATTCGCCCAGCAGCAGCACCGTGGCCCTGGTGGGGGAGACCTTCTCCATCTGGCGCTGCACCTCGACCATGGCCGAGCTCTGGCCCACTATGTACGGCCCCTTGGTGTTCTTGGAAATCTGGTACTTGAGGGAGGTGTTTTCCCGTTTCAGGGCGGCCTCGCGGGCCATGATCTTCTCGTTCAGGCTGAGGAACTGGCTGATGAGCGTGGCCACGACCTTGAGGAAGTCGACATCCTCCTCAAAGCCGACCTCGTCCTCGAAGAGACGGTCCACGTTGAGCACGCCGATGGGGTCGCCGTGCAGGAGGATCGGCACCCCGATGAAGGAGATCATGCCGCGCTTGACCCGGCGCGATCCGGTTTTGTCCAGGAAGAGCGGCTCGTTGTCGATGTCCGGAACGTAATACGGTTCGCCGGTTTGGAAGATGCGCCCTGTGACGCCCTCGTCCAGGCGGTACACGCCGCGACGTTTCTCCTCGGCGGTCAGACCGTAGGAGGCGTTGATGGACAACTGACCCGTCTCGGGGTCGAAGAGGGTGACTGTCGCCCGCTGCATGGCCAACTGTTCGGACAGGATTTTCAAAACGCCGTCCAACGCCGTCTGCAGTTCGATGGTCTGGTCGATGACCTGGCAGATGGTCTGCAGGGCCGACAGTTTCAATCCGTGGACGCTCACATGCATGGCTCATGTAAAGCAAACACGATGCCATGAACGAAATATGGCGGCGGACCGGGCATTTCGCCCGTATCCGCATACGAAAAAGGAAGAATTATTTTACAAAAAAGTAATTGTTAGGTCGCGGATATACATATCTGCAATATTGCGCGACCCGCAACCGTCGCTATTTCCTGTGCCTCGCTCCACCGCGTCGCGGCCGCTTTCGATCGTTTCCACGGGAAGCTCCCTTGGGCGGTCGGCCGGTGTCCGGCATGAGGATGGCGTGCTGGCGCAGTCGTTCCGCGTCGGTCTTGGCGACATGGATGGGCTTGCCCTGCATGTCGCATTCGGCGTGGTACATGGCCGCGGCGGCCGTGCCGGGCAGGGGGATGAAACATTGGACCTGTTCGGGCCGCCAGCCGCGTGAGTCGAGCCAGGCGTGCAGTTCGCGCATGTCCTCCTCGGTGCAGCCGGGGAAGGCGGACATGAGGTACGGGATGACGTATTGTTTTTTGCCCGCCTTTTTCGACTCCTTGTCAAAGAGGTCGAGGAAGGTCTCGAAGGTCGAAAACGGCGGCTTGCGCATGAGCTTGAGTACGTGGTCCACCTGATGCTCGGGCGCGACCTTGGCCTGGCCGCCCACGAATTCGCGGATCAGGGTGGTCAGGGCCCGCATGTCGGTCACGGCCAGGTCGATGCGCCAGCCCGAGGCCACGCGGACGTGTTTCACGGAGTTGACGTCCGACACGGACCGCAGCAGGCCGACGAAATCGCGCTGGGTCACGCGGTAGTGCTTGCAGATGCGCGGGGTCAGGCAACTGGGCCGTTCGCATTTCGACTGGTCGGAGGCGCAGTGCGCGCCCCACATGTTCGCGCTGGGGCCGCCCACGTCCGAGATGGACCCGGTCCATCCCTTGACTTTGGTGATGGACTCGACCTCCTTGAGGATGGACTCGCGGCTCCGGGAGCGGATGGTCCGTCCCTGGTGCAGGGCGAGGGTGCAGAAGGAGCAGCCGCCCGAGCAGCCCCGGTGGGTGGTCACGCTTGTGCGGATCATGTCCGCCGCCGGGATGCGTTCGCGGTAAGCGGGGTGGGGCAGCCGTGTGAAGGGCAGCTCGGCCAGCTCGTCCAGCCCTTTGGAGTCGAGAGGCGGGCCGGGCGGGGTAATCAGGACCAGCCGTCCGCCGGTTTCCTGTATGGCCGTGGCCTTGTTCTGGTGCACCTGCTTTTCGAGCAGTTTCGTGGCCTCGATGAGTTGCTTCGGGTCGGCCAGGATGGTTTCGTGGGAGGGCAGCTCCAGAATGTCGGCACCGTTGGGGATGTCTTCCCTGGTCCCTGTCACGGCCAGGCCGGGGAGCCCGGCCAGTTGGGGGCGCAGGGCGCGCAGGTCCACTTCGCCGGTCTCTTCGAGAATGGTCTCGATGGTCCGGGCCACGGTGATGATGGAGTTCTCGGCCATGCCGTAGGTGATGGCCGTGGCCTTGGAATCCAGGAGTACGGATTTGCGCACCGAATCGGACCAGAAATCGTAGTGGGAGACACGCCGCAGGGATGCCTCGATGCCGCCCAGGATTACGGGCAGGCCGGGAAAGGCCCGCTGCACCGCGTTGGTGTAAGCTATGCACGCTCTGTTGGGACGCGCGCCCGCCTTGCCGCCGGGGGTGTAGGCGTCGTCGGACCGCTTTTTGCGAAATGCCGTGTAGTGGGCCAGCATGGAATCCAGCGACCCTGCCGCGACGCCTGCGAACAGTCTTGGGCGGCCCATGCGCAGGAGGTCGTCCGGCTTGTCCCAGGCGGGCTGGGCGCAGATGCCCGCGCGAAATCCGTGGCGGATCAGCCAGCGACCAAGCAGGGGCGCGCCGAAAGAGGGGTGGTCAACGTAGGCGTCGCCCGTGACCAGGAGAATATCCAACTCCTGCCAGCCAAGTTCGTCCATCTCCCGGCGGGACATGGGCAGTACATGGGGCTGGCGGAGGCGTTTTGCGTTTTCGTTAGGTGCCATCCGCACATGATGAACCACTCGTATGCTTTGGTCTACTCATTTTCCGCCTTCGTCCCGCCGCTGTACAGGCCGGATGGATGCGGGTACCATGCTTTCCCGGAGGATTCGTCCATGAAAGCCATGCTGCTTGAGGAATACGGCAGGGACTATCTTTTTGCCGAGCGCGACGTGCCGGTGCCGGAGCCGGGACCGGGCGAGGTGCTGGTCCGTGTCGCCGGGTCGAGTCTCAACCCCATCGATAACAAGATCGCCACGCTGGGCGCGGCCTTGGCCTTTGCGCCCGAGCCGCCCGCTCTGTTGGGCATGGATGCGTCCGGCGTCGTGGAAGCCGTTGGCCCCGGCGTCTCCCGCTTCAGGGAAGGCGACCGGGTGTTCGGCTGTCCGGGCGGCGTCAAGGGGCTGCCTGGCGCGTTGGCCGAATACGTGGCGGCGGACGAGCGGTTGCTGGCGCGTGCTCCCGAGCGCATGGACCTGGCGGACGCCGGGGCTTTGCCGCTGGTCGCGGTCACGGCCTGGATGGCCCTGTTCGACAAGGCCGGACTCACGGCCGGCGAGCGGCTCCTTGTTCATGGCGGAGCCGGGGGCGTGGGGCATATGGCCGTACAGCTCGCGGTCCATGCAGGGGCCGAGGTTTTCGCCACGGTCTCCAGCCCGGACAAGGCGGCGGTGGTCGAGGCCCTGGGCGGCACGCCCATCGACTATGCGGCGGCGGGCGTGGACGAGTACGTCCGCGATTGCACCGGCGGCGAGGGGTTTGACGCGGTTTTCGATACCGTGGGCGGGTCGGTTCTGGACAACTCCTTTCGCGCGACCCGCAACAATGGCCGTGTGGTCTCCACCAATACCCGCTCCACCCACGATCTGGGGCCGCTCCACGCCGGAGGGCTGTCCCTGCACGTGGTCTTCATGCTCTTGTCTCTGATTACGGGCAGGGGAAGGGGGCGGATCGGCGAGATTCTGGAGCGCGTCGCCGCGCTGGTGGACCAGGACGCCCTGGCCGTGCTTCTGGACGGTGCCCGTTTCGGCTTTCAGGATATTGCCCATGCCCATCGGTATTGGGAAGAGGGACTGGCCATGGGCAAAATCGGTATAGCCGTGGCCGGATGAGCCTCCCCCGAATCGCGTTTTACCGTTGACATCGTTTTTTCCGCATGAATGAACCGTCCGGGATAGCAAGGAATAATCCAATTGAAGCTTGACAAAAGCAGTCCTGCGGGAAAGATTGTGAAGATACTACTGTAAGAAATGGACGGGGACCACGAGTCGCGTCTCCAGTTGCGAGATAATCTTCATCCAAGTGAAATCTATGCCTCCCGAAAAAAAACCAATGTCGCCAGTGGGTTCAAAGCCTGCTCAGGATAAGAGGAACGAGCCCGACGCGAATACGGGCACGCCGTCCGCCGGAGCAGCCAAGGTCAGGGAGAGCAAGCCCGGAGCGCGGCCCACACAGATGGATACCGGCCCCATGCCTGGCGTCACAGACAGGGAAACCGGCCCTGCGTCCGCAGGGAAGCCAGCGGCCGCCCCCGGCAAGCCCGGGGCCAAGGCCGCTCCAGCCGCCGCTAAATCCGATCCGAAGGCCGCTCCCGCAGCCGGAAAATCCGAGAGCGGAGCCGCCCGTGCGGTGTCGCAACCCGGACAGCCCGAACCTCCGTCCGGTGGGCAATCCGGCCCGATGCAGCCGGGCAAGCCGGTCAAGGGAGAGATGCCCCCGGGCATGGGGCCCATGCCCGGGATGCAGCAGCCCGCCCAGGTGGAGACGGACGAGCGGCTCACTCCCAAGGATATCGATTTTCAGCCGCCCCTGGTCATCTGCCTTTCCATTATCAGCCGGTTGCTCGGCAAGCCGGTCTCTTCGGCCACCCTCAAGGCGGGCATTCCCCAGCAGGACGGCGTCATCACCGCGTCCTCCATTGTGCGTTCAGCCGAGCGCATCGGCATTTCCGCCAAGACCGTGTACCGCGAGAAGCTTCGCGCCATCACCAAGCTGGTCCTGCCGTGCATCCTGCTGTTGCGCGGTGGCAACGCATGCGTGCTGCTGGATTCCACCGATACCTCGGCCCGCGTCATCGTTCCGGGCCACGGCATGGACGAGACCGAAATGCCGCTGGCCAAGCTTGAGGAGGAATACACCGGGTACGCCATCTTCTGCCATCGCAAATCCAAGCTGGACAAGAGGGCCAGCGAGCTGAAGCTGCTCAAGACCAAGCGGTGGTTCTGGGGTGTAATCGCCAAGTTCTGGCCCATCTACAAGCATGTCATCGGCGCTTCGATCATGACCAACATCATCATCGTGGCCTCGCCGCTCTTCGTCATGAACGTGTACGACCGGGTCATCCCCAACAACGCCGTCGAGACCCTCTGGGCCCTGGCCATCGGTATCGGCATCGCCTACTGCTTTGATTTTCTGCTCAAGAATCTGCGCAGCTACTTCGTTGATGTGGCCGGGCGCAACGCCGACGTCCTTATCGGCTCCAAGATCATGAACCACCTCATGTCCGCCCGGCTCGACTACATGCCGGAGTCCGCTGGGGCGGTGGCCAACAACATCCGGGAGTTCGAGTCCCTGCGCGAGTTCTTCGGCTCGTCTTCGCTGGTGGCGCTTATCGACCTGCCGTTTCTGGTCCTGTTCATCTTTGTCATCTACTTCATCGGCGGTCCCATTGCCTATCCGATTTTCATAGCCGTGCCCCTGGTTATCCTTGTCGGCGTGTTCCTCCAGATTCCCTTTCAGCGGATCATCGAGAACCACTACAAGGAATCCACCCAGAAGCACGCGCTCCTGTTCGAGATCGTCCAGGGGCTGGAGACCATCAAGACGAGCATGGCCGAGGGCCGGATGCAGGCCCGCTGGGAGAACGTCGTCGGCCTGTCCGCCCACTCCAACAGCCGCGCCAAGACAATGGCCAACATCTCCATCACCTTCTCGGTCTTCGTCACCCAGATGGTTTCCGTGGCCGTCATCATTACCGGCGTGTACCTCATCGCCAAGGGCGAACTGACCGTGGGCGGTCTCATCGCCTGCAACATCCTGTCGGGGCGGTCCATGGCGCCGCTGTCGGCCGTGGCCGGGCTTCTCTCCCGCTTCCAGCAGTCCCGCATGGCCCTGAACGCCCTGGACATGCTCATGGAGATGCCGTCCGAGCGGCCCGAAGACAAGGAGACTTTTCATTACGGGGTTATCGAGCCGTCCCTGACCCTGACCGATGTGTCCTTCAGCTACCCCGGCACGGACCGGGCCGTGCTTCACGACATCAACCTCAATCTCAAGCCGGGCGAGAGGGTGGGCATCGTGGGCCGCACCGGCGCGGGCAAGAGCACGCTGGGCAAACTCTGCGTGGGGCTCTACCAGCCGGTGAAGGGCACGGTGCAGGTGGGCGACATCGACCTTCGCCAGATGGATGTGGCGGACCTTCGCCGCAAGGTGGGCTACATCTCCCAGGACAGCCTGCTTTTCTACGGCACTCTCAAGGACAACATCGCCTTCGGACTGCCCGAGGCGGACGACCAGTCCATCAACGCGGCGGCCGAGATAGCCGGGGTCAACGACTTCGTCCGCGACCACCCGGCGGGCTTCGGCATGATGGTCGGCGAGCGGGGCACGTCCCTTTCCGGCGGCCAGCGTCAGGCCGTGACCATCGCGCGCGCCGTTTTACCCGACCCGGAAATCCTGATTATGGACGAGCCGTCGAGCAACATGGACAACCAGTCCGAATATCGCCTCAAGGAGCGGCTCAGGAAATACATCGAAGGCAAGACGCTCATCGTCATCACCCATCGGCACTCCATGCTTGACCTCGTGGACCGGCTGGTAATCATGGATCGCGGCAGGATCGTCGTGGACGGTCCCAAGAAGGCCGTTCTGGACGGGTTGCGGTCAGGTAAAATCAAGGTTTCCATGTGAGGACGAAATGAGTCGGAAATACAATAGGGAAACGCTGCTGTTCATGAGCGAGGTGGACCAGGCCATGTACGGCAAGGGCCACAAGCTCGCCTACCTCATATCCACGGCCATTCTGCTGCTGATCGTCTTTTTCATTGTCTGGGCGAAACTGGCCATGCTTGACGAGCGGACCAGAGGGTTCGGCCGGGTTATCCCGTCCCAGCGCATCCAGGAGATTCAGAACCTTGAGGGCGGCATCATGAACGAGCTTTTCGTCCGTGAGGGCCAGACCGTGGAAAAGGGCGACATCCTCTGCCGCCTCTCCAACGAGCAGGCCGCCAGCTACTACCGCGACGCCTACAGCAAGGCCCAGGAGCACAGGGTGGCCATCGCCCGGCTCACGGCCGAGGCAAACGACACCGAGCCGATTTTCCCCAAGGAAGTGAAGGAGAAGGACCCTCAGTTGATTGAGGACCAAATGCGCATCTTCAAGGCCCAGCGCGACAAGCTGACCATCGAAATCAGCCTGCTTGAGGACCAATACCTGCAACGCGAGCAGGAAGTGAACGAGATGATCGCCCGCCGCAACCAGCTCAAGCTGAGTCTGGATGTGGCCGAGAAACAGCGCAATATCGCCAAGCCCCTGGTGGAGAAGCAGATTCACTCGGAGCTCGACTATCTGCGCCTGGAGCAGACCGTGGTCCAACTGCGCGGCGACATGCAGGCCCTGTCCCTGGGCATCCCTCGTGTTCGCCGGGCCGCCAAGGAGGCTCACGGCCGCATCGAACAGGCCAAGGCCGAGTACCGCGCCAAGGCGCTGGAGGAGATCAACACCCGCAGGCAGGAACTCAACTCCATCCTGGAGAACCTGAGCTCCGGTCAGGACCGGGTAACGCGCACGGACGTGCGCTCGCCGGTCAGGGGCGTGGTCAAGCACATCATGATAAACACCATCGGCGGCGTGGTCCGGCCCGGCCAGTCCATCATGGAGGTCGTGCCCCTGGACGACACCCTGCTCATCGAGGCGGAGGTCAAGCCTTCGGACATCGCCTTCCTGCACCCGGGCCAGAAGGCCATGGTCAAGATCACGGCCTATGACTTTTCCATTTACGGCGGCCTCGACGGCGAGGTCGAGAACATCTCGGCGGACACCATTGAGGACGAGAAGGGCGAGAGCCACTATCTGGTCAAGGTGCGCACCAAGGAGAACGCCATCACCTATCGCGGCCAGCATCTGCCCATTATTCCGGGCATGACCGCGAGCGTCGACATCCTGACCGGCCGGAAGTCCGTGCTGGACTATCTGCTCAAGCCCCTGCTCAAGGCGAAGCAGAACGCGCTCAGGGAACGATGAGGAGTGAATGAGGCCGGTGCGGGGCATATACTCGGCGTTGGCGGTCGCGCTTTGCGCGGCCTGCCTCGCGGCAATCCTTGTCCGGCCTCCGGACGCCCAGGCGGCCGACCCCGGCAAACGCCAACTGTTCGGGACCTTGGAGTTCAAGGGCAAGTTGCAGAAGTTGCCCAAGTGGACGCGCGTGCTCGACAAGATGAAGGCGTGGAAGGGGTACTTCAACGACAGCCAAACGTCCGGCCATCCGTCCAGGAAGGCGTGGGAGACCCTCAAGGCGCAGGTCGGCGACAAGTCCGAGATGGATCGGCTCAGGGCCGTGACCAAGTTTTTCAACAAATGGCCCTATCGGTTGGACAAGACCAACTGGGGGGTCAGCGAATACTGGGCTACCCCATGGGAATTCCTCAAGAAATCCGGTGACTGCGAGGACTACTCCATAGCCAAATTCTACGCTTTGGAAGAACTTGGCTTCACCGGCGATCAGTTGCGCATCGTGGCCGTCAGGGACGCCATCCGGGGCATCGGCCACGCGGTCCTGGCGGTTTACGCCTCGGACGACATCTATATCCTAGACAATCAGACCAATATGGTCCTGTCCCATTCGCGGTACAGGCATTACGTCCCGCAGTACTCGGTGAACGAGAAGTACCGCTGGATGCACGTGGCTCCCAAGAAACGGACCGCGTATGAAAAGGCGAAGAATTAAGGCCCGCCCCGTGGGGGCCACAAACCAGATGGAGAATGGAAATGTCTGAACACCTTATCAAGACCGCCGAGGTCCCCGAGTCCGTCGGGGCGACCGGGCAGGGCGTCAGGATCGGCGTGGTCCTGGCCGTCGTGCTGGCTCTCTCGGTGGGCATTGTCCTGCTCGCCGCCAAGGCGGTGCGGGACAAGAAGGCCGAGGTGCTGGAACACCAGCAGAAGCGGTTCGAGCTGTTGACGCAGGGGCGCACCGAAGTCATTGCCTCCTGGCTCGAAAATCTGTCCCACCAGGGCGACCGGCTTATCAAGTCCGATCTTTTCAGGCTTTACGCCACCGAGGTGGATACCTACGCGGGCGACCTGTCAAACCTCTTCGGCGCCTTGCATTCCGACCGGGCCGTGGAGGGCGACGACGCCACCCTGGCCGAGCAATTGCCCATGATGGAGAACATGCTTCGCGAATTCTCCACCTATTCGGGCTTCCTCAACGCCCGCATCCTCAGCCGGAAGGGCGAGGCGTACATCGCCACCGACGGGTATCTGCCGCCCATGAACCAGGAACAGGCCGCCCTGGCTGCGGCCGCCATAGAGGCGAACGGGCCGCAGTATTCCTCTGTGCGCAAGACCGCCCAGGGTGTCGAGATGGACGTTTTCGTGCCCATCTATCCGCCCGAGGCAGTGGGCCGCACCGATGGAAAATCCGATCGGCCCGCCGTGGGCGTGCTTATGATGACCCGGCAGGTCTCCGGCAAGATCACCGAGTTGCTGTCCAATTCCCCCCTGGCGGCAGCGGGCGAGAAGACCCGGCTCATGCAGAAGAGCGGGGCCGTTTTCCGGGAGATCGCTCCCTGGACCGCCGTTGGCTTCACGGATGTTGCCTTTCCTGTGGAGATCGACGAGACCGGCCACATTCCCTTCGGCGTCAGGCCGAGCATCGCGAACGTGGACGCCAAGGTTTATTCAATGGGCGTGCGCATCCCCGGCCCGGCCTGGTGGCTGGTGCAGGAGATCAGCTACGACGCGGCCATGAAGCCCATCGCGGAGTATGAGCGCACGGTTTACATCGTGGCGGGGCTGGGCATTCTGACGGCACTGCTGATCGCCGGGCTGGCTTGGTGGATTCTGACCGGCGTGCAGAGCCAGCGCGTCGCCAAACAGTTCCGCGCCCTGGCCACGCAGATCGAGGAGCAGAAGCTGTTCATTGATTCCATCAACGCGAATATCGAAGAGTTCATTGTCCTCAAGGACGTCAACGGCAAGTTCACCTATGTCAACGACGCCTTCGCCTCGGCGGCGGGACGGCCCCGTGAGGAACTCATCGGCATGGATACCGCGGCCGTCTTCGGTTTCGACACGGCCAAGCGGCTTGAGTCCATCGACGAGGTGGTCGTCAGCGAGAAGCGCAAGATGACGGTCAACGAGCCCATCTTCATTCGTTCCCGGCGGCATCTGTTCCAGGTTTCCAAGGCGCCGTATCTTTGCGCGGACGACACCTGCCAGGGTATCGTCGAGGTCTATCGCGATATGACCCAGTTCGTGGCCGCGCAGGAGAAAAACAAGCGACTCGTCAGGAACGCCATGGAGGCCCTGGGTTCCACCATCGAGGCCGCAGACCCGTATCTGGGCGGACATACCAAGCTCATGGCCGGGCTTTCCGTGGAAGTGGCCAAGACCATGCATCTCTCCGAAATGGACATCGCCGAGATTGAGACCTCGGCCAACCTGTCCCAGATCGGCAAGATGTTCGTGCCCAATGAGATCCTGACCAAGCCGGGCAAGCTCACCCCCGAAGAGAAAGGCGTGATGGAAAAGCATGTGGAATACGCCTACCGTATTCTTAAGGATATCGACATCGACGAGGGCGTGCTCACGGCCATCTATCAGATGAACGAGCGCCTCGACGGCTCGGGCTATCCCAAGAAGCTCAAGGACGGCGAGATCATCATGCTGGCCCGCATCCTCGCTGTTCTCAACGTGTTCTGCGCCATGATCCGGCCGCGCTCCTATCGCGGTGCGCAAGAGCCGGAGCAGGCCCTGAACATCCTGTCCGGCGATACCGGCAAGTTCGATCCCGCCGTTGTCGCCGCGCTGGCCGACGTTATCCATACCCCGATCGGCGAGAAGCTTCTCGGCGACAGGGAATGATTCATACTCCATCTGGTTTCCCGAAAGCCCCGGCGTTATGTGCCGGGGCTTTTTTTGTGTCCCCGGCTCTGGATTCTCTTTGTATTCGGAGCCGCGCGTCAACATGAGCTGAGGCGGCATGGCGATAATCGATGCTCGGCCGGGGGCCGAATAATCCCATACGGGGAATCTTCAGGTCCCCTTCGATTGGTCATAGGGTGACCGGTTCTTGAAAAGGGCGCAAGCCTGAAGGTGTTGCCCCGCGCCCGGCAAAGCCCTTTTCGGTTTGGGCTGCACTGTTGGATTTTCGGCAGGAATCATCCAAGCCGCCAGCGTCCTGTTGCGCAACTGGTGCGGGACTGTGTGCTTGTGACCGGACCGAATCTTTGAGGGCGCGTGTGGGAATTGTCGGGGTATACTGGCTGTCCGCACGGCCGGGCAGCGTGAAGTCGAGGGAAGACCAAGCCGGGACGGTTACGTAGGGTCGCCCGTTTTGGTGCCGGGGGAAAGTGGGCCTTTGGCGTCATGAGTGAAAAACGGCGCGGCTCCGACATGAGAACGGCACACTCGAATCAGCCCGACAAAAAGGGGCGCAGCCGTCACGGCTGCGCCCCTTGTGAGCTGTTTTCGCTGTTTGTCGCGGACTAGTTGGAAGCCTCCATGGGCATCTCTTCGTATGTGTTGGAGGCGATTTCCAGGGTCTTCATGAGCTGACCTTCGAGGGCCAGGAACTTGTAGACCGTGAAGTCGCGATTCATGGTCGCGGTTTCGAGCTGCACACGGTTGGTGAACACCTCGTTGGTGGCGTCGAGCAGGTCGAGCAGGGAACGCTGTCCCACGTTGAACTGCATCAGGTACATATCCAGGGATTCGATGCTGTACTGGAGGGCTTCCTGGTACTTCTCGATCTGGTTCAGGCTGGACTGGTAGTCGGCCCAGGTGGAAGCCACCTGACGGATGATGTCATCGGTGGTGTCCTGCAGGTTGTTCTGCGCCTCTCGGACGCGGGCCGTGGCGGTGCGGACGTCGTTGTAGTCGCTGGTGCCGTTGAAGATGTTCCAGCGGGCGCGCAGCATGGCCTTGTTGTCCTGGACCCAGGAATCCACGCCGTCAAGGTTGTCGGTGTGGCGGGAGGACAGGTAGGCGTCGACGGTCGGGTACATGGTCGATTCGAGCTGGCCCTTGGTCTGTTCGGCCACTTCGATCTCAGCCTTGTACACGGCGATCTTGGGGTTGTTGTCCAGGGCGATCTCAAGAATCTGGTCGGCCTTGGCGGGGAGATAGTTCGGCAGGTAGTCAGGCTTGGCCAGAGTGGTCGGCGCCGTGCCCACGGTGCGGATGTACTCGGCTTCGGCGGAACGCAGCTCGCCGGTGTAGGTGACCAGGGTGGTCTCGGCGCGAGCGACGCGGCCCTTGGCCTGCATCTCGTCGGCGCGGTTGCCTGCTCCGCCCTGAACACGCTCGGAAATGGAGTCGAGCAGGTGCTGGTGAGCGGCGATATTGTCTTCGGCCAGGGTTATCAGCTTGCGCATGCGGACCACGTCCACATGGGCGCGGACAGCGTCCAGGCCAACGGTTTCGACGTTGTCCACGAGGCGGCCTTCGGCCGAGGTCAGCCGTGCGCCTTCACGCTTGTAGTCGTGCCAGCGGTCGAAGCCGTCGAAAATCGGTTGGGTCAGGGTTGCCTGGAATTCTGTCGGGTTACGCCAGTGCTCGTCGGTGTTTACGCTACGGGTGGCGGCGCTGCTGTACTGCTGCGTTCCGTACTCGCCCGTCAGATCGAGGGAAGGAAAGAAGCGGCCCAGAGCGGACAGCTTTGCCTTGGCCACGGCGTCCTTGTTGTTCAGGAGAGCCTTGATCTGCGGATGCTGTTTGACCGCGGAAACAACGCTGTCCTTGAGCGTCACAGTACCGTTCTGGGCGAAGGCCGGGACGGATAGCGCTAGTGTGAGTATAAGAATCGTGAGAAGTTGTTTTTTCATATAGAGCCTCATGGTTACATAAATTGCTTACTTTTTTTCTTATAGCCTGTCGAATAAATAGGGTCAAGGGAGATCGGCTTCAATTATAAGAATCCGTCCCGTATATTTTTAATGATAATATAAATTATATAAACATGTTGCAAGTTGCCATTTCACCTATCCCATTTGCGACGGAACAGATCCGGTCTATGCGGCCGGTTTTGGAACCGCCCCGCCCCGGGCCAATTTTATCAAATTGAGTATGTGATTTTTTGTATCTGTTCGCCGGTCGTGCCGAGAGCGGTCAATCCACGTCGCGTCCGGAATGGATCAAGTGGTTGATGAGGTCGTCGGTGGAGTGATCCGCTTCAGTGGGGAAGTCATGTGTAGGGATGTCCGGATGGGCGACGCCCAGGAGCTTGACCACGATGTCGTCGCCGGCATGGTCGTTTTGGCTGAGGATTATCGAGGTCTGGTCGTTTTCGTTGTCCACCACCACATCCTTGACGGAGAGGTGGTCCGCAAGTTCCAGGTGGTCGCTGCCGACGGTGAAGTTGGAGACCACGATCTCGCTTTGGCCGTCGCCCAGCACCGAAGGATCGATGAACAGGCTGTTTGAATTCGCGTCGGCGTGGGGATCATGCTCGGCCGGGGCGGCTTCGGTCCCGTTTCCGAAGATGTCGTCGCCGGGCGTGTCCACAAGCAGCGCGCCGTGCGTTGCGCTGTCGCCGGTGTCCAGGAAATAGGAGCCGTCGGCCAGGGGAGTGAGGGAAAAGGTCCCCTCGTGGCCACCGGGGTTGAAGCTTGCGTCGTCGAACAAGACGGGATGGAGGGTGTTGTTGTTGGCCAGCACCCAGCTTCCGGCGTCCTTGACGAAATGGAAGGCCGCGCCCAGATCGACGGAGGCCCGGTCCACTTCATGCACGATGAAGAATTTGATGTCCGGGTCGCCTTCGAACATGGCCACTAACCGGCCGAGCATGGCGGTGTCGTGGCAGTTGGCCAGGACGATTTCCGGTGAAACCGGAACATTTCCGTCCAGTGTGTAGGTGCCGAGCATCGTTGTTTCGTTCATATCGCTTTCCTTGTTCGCGGGAAAAGCCTTAGCCGGGTCAATGCCCCGGCCCGGCGACATGTCCGGGCCGGGGTGTCGGTTGCTTAGGAATCGTGTCCCCCGGAGCTGATGATGTGCTGGATCACGGCGTTCAGGTCGTCACCCGCATCGAGGTCCACCTGGTGGTCGAATGCATCGTGACTCGGGGGCAGTACGCCGTGGAGCGTGATGGTGATATCGTCTCCGCCGATGTCCGCGCCGTCGATGGACAGGATCAGATCGTCGCTGGTGCCGTCGGATGATATGTCCACGGTTCCGCCGTGCAGGGCGCTCAAGTCGATCCGGTCTCCTTCGCCGATGTTGAAGTCCGAAACGTCCAAGGAGTCGCTGTTGCCGTCGGCCAGGTAGTTCGGGTCGATGGTGATCGTGTCCGCCCCGGCGCCCAGAGATACGGAATCGTGGCCCCCGCCGAAGTAGACGGTGTCGTCGCCTGTTCCAGCGTCGATGGCGTCGTCGCCCGCGCCGCCGAACAGGTGGTCGTTTCCGGAACCTCCGTACAGGTGGTCATTGCCGCTGCCGGCGCCAATGTAGTCGTTGCCGGACCCGCCGTCGAGGTGATCGTTGCCGGCTTCGCCGAACAGCATGTCGCCGCCGTCCAGGCCGGTGATGTTATCGTCGCCGGAAGTGCCGTGGATCAGATCGTTGGCCGTGGTGCCGTGGTCGGATTGGACGCTGCCGTATTGCACCGGCACATACAGGGTGGCGGTGTCGATCAGGCCGTGCGCGTCAGTCACCTGGTAGGTGAACTGCTCAACGGTCGGGGCGTGCAACCCGGTATCCGGATCAAGTACGGCATCTTCGTTCAGGGTATAGACCCACTCGCCCGTGGAGGCGTCGGTGATTTCGAGGGTGCCCCATTGGCCCACGCCCGAACCGACGATGGCGGCTTCCATGGCCGCGTTGTCCGAGCTGTAGTCGTTGGCGAGCAGGAAGCCGGACGCGGGTTGCAGGGCCGGTTCCCAGGTTCCTTCGTCGGTCACGTCCATACTGTAGAGCCTGAAGGCGGAGTTTGCGCCGGGAGTGATGGTGATGGTGTCGATGAGCTTGACGTTGCTCTCGTCGTATCCGGCCATGGAGCCTCGGATTTCGTACTCCAGGGCGTTGGTCTTGAACAGGGTGACGCCGCTGCCGTTGGCATCGGTGATGAGCGAGCCGTCCGCAGCCGTGGAGGTGTCGAAGGTGTAGGTGTTGCCGAGAGTATCCGTGACGGTGAATATGACGGACTCGCCGTCGGATACGCCGTTCAGGGCGATCGCGACGTTCAGCGGCTCCTTGACGCCGTAGTGGCCGAAATCGAGGATCAGGGACTCGGTGGCGTCGCCGCCCTGGAAGACGCCATGGCTGATCTCATTGGAATTGGTGTCCGTGTACCCGTCGGGGGCAGAGGAGGCGAGGCCCAGTCCGTCTCTGGAGTTTATCAGTTCCGCGCTGCCGCCGACAGAGTTCTCGCCGGAAACCTTGAGGCCGACCACATCGTCCATATCCTGCCATCTGTCGGAGAGGTAGGAGAAGGTGAAGTCGAGGTGATGGGTTTCGCCCGCCGCAATCTCGGTGGCGGCGGGGTCGACGACGGCTGTCGGACCCAGGTCCATGTTGGCGGTCAGGGTAGGCTCGGCAATGCTCGCGCTTACGTCGATCACGCCGTAGTCCAGGGCTCCTTCCGTGTCGCTCACCTGGTAAGTGAAGGACTCGGTGTAGTCGCCTGCCGCAAGGCCGTCGTGGGTGGTGTAGGTGTAGGAACCGTCCTCGGCGATGACCAAATCGCCAAACTGGCCGTGGATGGTCGCGCCCACGCCGTCGTCGAGATCGAAGGTTCCCGAATCCGGGTCGAAGTTGCCGTTGGCAAGGTGCTGGTCGTACTCGCTCTGGGTCAGGTTGTCGAGGTCGCCCGAAGCGGCCCCGGTGACGGTCAATGCGGTGGAACCGTCCGGGAAGCCCGGGCCGTCAGTGTAGTCGGTGTCCTGGGCGTCGTGGTCGTTGGCCAGGACGTTGCCCGTGATGACCGCCGCTTCGAAGTCGCCGGAAGAGTGTTCTGCCGGGACTGAGGAGACGGTGCCCTTGAGGACGACCGAAGAGTTCGCGAGGTCCGTGTCGGCCATGATGACGATGGTGCTGATGGTCGCCGTGGGGCTGGAAATCGTGATGTCGTCGGTGGGCATGTCGATTCTCAGGTCGGTGATTTCGTTGCCGTCGGCATCCCACGCCTTGATGGATTCCTGCGAGCGGCCATCGCCCGTGAGCTTGAAGCTGACGGACTGCTGCGGGTCGTCGAATTCGATGAGCAGACGCTCCAGGTGTCCGTCGTTCTCAATGCTGTTGATGTCGTGGCCGGTGGTATCGCCGGGGGACTGCACGCCGTATTGGACGCCGTTTCCGCTTCCCTTGTGGGTCAGGATGGCCGAAACCCATTCGCCGCTGTCGGCGTCGTACTGTTCGGCCGCCAAGCTATAGTTCGTGGAGCCGGAGATAACGCCCGCCTCGCCGCCGTCGCCGGTGATCCAGCCGGAGCCGGAACCGGTGTCGTCCACGGCGGTCGGCGGGGTGTTGTCGTCCACCGCGATCACGTGAATGGTCGCCACGGCAACATTGCTCGGGTCGCCCACGGGGGTGGCGGCATCGTCCCAGACCTGGACTTCGATAAGCCTGTCGCTCGTGTTCGGATCGTCCGAGTCGTTGTTGAAGGTAATCATTTCGATGGCGGACTCGTAGCTTGCCACTGGCGCATCACCGGAGAGCACGATCTCGTTGCCGGAGACCGTGGCAGTGATGCCGTCGGGCAGGGCGTTCGTGTCGATGTTCAGGGAGTCGCCGTCATAGTCGGAGGTCAGGGAGATGACCGCCTGGGCCATGTGCGTGGAGTCCACGTCCGAGATATTCACTTCGCCGGAGATACGTACCGGGCCGCCGTCTTCGACGAAGGTGGTCTCGAACCCGGTGCCCGGGTTGGTGTGTTCCCGCATGACGGTGTCGTCGTAGTCGTCATCGTCGCCGGGCGTCTTGTAGCCTGGCACCAACTGGTCGTCCATGCTGATGAGGCGGCCGTCGGTCAGCTCCTCGATCCTGAAGGTGTCCTCGGGACCGTTGTTCAGACTCTCGTCATCGAAGCGGACCGCAAAGGTGGTCGCTCCGCCGTTGAAGGAGATTTCCCATTCGCCGGAGGGGTTCTGAGAGAAGACCGGAGTGCCGTGCGGGGTCGCGCTGTATCTCACGTCCACTTGGAAGTAGTGCAGGCTTTCGCCGTCTTCGAAGGTGGCAAGGAGGTCGCCCTCAGAGGCATGGTTCGCGTTTTGAAGGATGATCTCCGGGTTGATCGGCTTGCCGTTTTCATCAAGCTCGTAGACGCCGATCATGTTGTTGTACCCGGCTTCCTCCTCGACGAAGGTGACTGTGCCCATGGACAGGTCGATGGTCGGCGCGTCGTTGACCGGGGTGATGTCGATGGCTAGGTCTGCGGTGTCGAAGCCGCCGTTGCCGTCGGTCACGGTGTAGGTGGCCGTGGGCACGTCGCCGTCGTAGTCGGTGGCCGGGGTAAAGGAGTAGTCGCCGTTGGCGTCGATGGTCAGTTTGCCCACGCCGTCCATGTCGGCGGTTTGGCCCGCCTCATAGGTGGAGCCGTCGATCACGAACTGGGTCACGGTCAGGGAATCGCCGTCGATGTCGGTGTCCTGCCCGGCAAACTCGGCCCCAGCGCCGTTGATGACGTTGCCGCTGACCGAGCCGTCTTCGAGCACGGTGGCCGCGTCATCGGCCGCAACGGGCGCGTCGTTGACCGGGGTGATGTCGATGGCCAGGTCTGCGGTGTCGAAGCCGCCGTTGCCGTCGGTCACGGTGTAGGTGGCCGTGGGCACGTCGCCGTCGTAGTCGGTGGCCGGGGTAAAGGAGTAGTCGCCGTTGGCGTCGATGGTCAGTTTGCCCACGCCGTCCATGTCGGCGGTTTGGCCCGCCTCATAGGTGGAGCCGTCGATCACGAACTGGGTCACGGTCAGGGAATCGCCGTCGATGTCGGTGTCCTGCCCGGCAAACTCGGCCCCAGCGCCGTTGATGACGTTGCCGCTGACCAATCCGTCTTCGAGCACGGTGGCCGCGTCGTCGGCCGCAACGGGCGCGTCGTTGAGGCCGTGAACGGTGATGACCAAGTCGGCGGTCTGAGCGGCGGGATCGTTGTCCACGGTGTCGCCGTCGGTCATGGTGTAGGTGAAGGTTTCGGTGGGCGCATCGCCGGGCACCAGGGTGTTGTCGGTGGAGGTGTAGGTATAGGCACCGTTCGCGCCGATGGTCAGGGTGCCGTGCGCTCCCTGGAATGTCACCGTGCCGTCGCCGTTGAAGGCGGCGGCGTCACCGCTGATGGTGTGGTCGACGAAGTTCACGGTGGTGTCGCCGAAGGTGATTTGGGTCAGGGACATCTCGCCCGGGGTGTTGTCCGCGTCCACGTCGTTGGCCAGGACGTTGGCCGAGACCGTGTAGTCGAGTCCGTCGGTGTTGGGCTCGTGGATCGAGGCCGCGTCGTTCACGGCGGCCGGGTCCTCGTTGCCCGGGCCAGGGAGCATGGTCACGGTGACCGTGTAGGGATCACCGTCGTTGACCAGCCCCTCGCTGTCGACGGGGCGGTAGGTGAAGCTGTCGTCCCCGGCGAATTCAACATCCATGTACTGCAATTCCCAGTTTGAGAACCAGTTGCGGGCGGTTGCTTCGGAGGTGCCGAATTCGATTTTGTCGAAGGACTGGCCGTCCAGGATGCTCTGGTCGAGGGTCAGGGACTGGAAAATGTCGCCGTCGCCGCCGGTAATGGTTCCGGACTCTCCGGTGACGTGGTTGTGCCAGGTCATGACCGTGGTGTTTACCGTGCCGGAGGCCACCACTTCGCCGTCGTCGTACGCGGTCCAGGTGGCCTGGGCGCCCTGCTGGGCGTCGGCGTGGAAATAACCGCCGAGGCCGCCGAAGCCTATCTCGGCGTGGGCGACGTCCTTGCCTTCGAAGGTGATGGTCAGGATTTCGCCGCGGTCGATGCCATTATGGCTGGCATTGGCCAGACCGTGGTCGATGTGGGCTTGCTGGCCGTTGTATACCTTGAGGTTTCCGGAGCTGATGTGCGTGGTGATGGTTACGTCCGCGCCGCCTTCGCCGTCGGTGTCCACCGAAAGCTGGCGGGTGGCGCCGTCGACGCGCTCGCCCCAGGTGTTCAGGCCCGCATCCTCGGCCAGTCGGGAGCCGAGGAGCACGCCATTGGTGGCGGGAGCGTCGCCGCTCACGTAATGAAAGTTGTCGAGATCGTCGAAGCGGGTGCCGCTGTCGATGTCTTCCTGGGTGACTTCCGTTTCATTATAATAGAGCGTGCCGTGTTCGGGCAGGCTGGTGATAACCACGCCGGTGTCCAGACCATCTCCCGTCCCGGCGTCGTCTTCGACATCGGTAATGGGGGCGACATCAAAGTCGATGTCCACGGGTGCGCCGAAGTCGCCGGTGACGGAGAAGTTCGAGCCCTCGGGCGCGTCGTTCTCGCCGTTCACGGTCACGGTCACGGTGTGTTCGACGCCGCTTGCGGAAGAAATGGTGAAGTCGTTGGAAAATTCGTTGTTGACGCCCTCCACCTCGCCCAGCTTCTGAACGCTGTCGTTGTCGATCCGGTATGTCCAGGACCCGTCGGCCAGGATGGAGAAGGTGCCGCCTTGGGGGTCAATGATGTCCTGGGCGATGAAGGTTTCGTTCACGTCCGAGGCCAAGAGTTGGCCGGAGTCTGTCAGCAGGCCGGTTTCACCGACATTGAGGTCTTCGGTCACGGAGCCCTCGTCATCGCCGGAAATCAGGATGACCGGGGCCACCGCTGCTGCGGCGAGTGCGTCGTCGGTATCGCCGAGGATGTCTTCATCGGAGGAGAGGGCTGATCCGCCAAAGGCGTCGCCCTGGCCGCCCAGAGCCTCAACGCCTGCCACGAGTGCGCCGGGGTCGTCGCTGTACTGGCCCGCGCCGGAGCCGGTATTGGCGTTGTCCGCAGCGGTTTCCATGTCCGCGTTTCGATCCACTCCGTCAAAGGCGTAGATGTAGACGTCGCCCGCCACCTGCTCGCCGCTGGCCATTTCAAATAAAGGAAGACTGCCGGCGTCGGCGAGGGCCTGGTAATTCTCCAGAACGACGGTGCCGCCGCCTTCGACGGTTATGTCGAGGTTGCCGTCGATGCCTGAGAAAACCGCGTCCGCCAAGTCGAAGTCGAACTTGACCGGGGTGTCGGCTTCGACGCGGTAAGTTTGGGTTTTCCCTGCGCCGGGGAGAGAAACTTGAATTTGTTGCGACGTAGTAATGGTCATGGCAACCTCTTTTGTCCTGTTGTGGAAGTCAACGAGAGAGCAGTCTGGCTAATATATATCCATTCGGCATTTTTTAGTCAAACGCGACTAATTTTGTTAAGTCAGACAGTTGCGGTGTGTAAAAGAGGGCGTTGATGGTCGTAGTTGCCGGACTTTCAGGGGCTAACAGCGATTGCGTTTATTGGTGATTATTTGCGAGTAAAAAAGTTTTAAACAGGCTCATGTTTAAAAAAAATTGCTCACGCTTTAGTTTTCCCCACGGGGATGGGAGGTAATGTGTTGAATAACTCTCTGCAATTAGGACAAAAAAAAGAAAACAGGGAAAAATGCGTTTTTTTTGGGGGGGGCCGCGTCACTGCGGTTTTTAGAAGCAAGATAGCTTTTGCCTGGGAACTGTCCATTGGCGGTTCCATTATTTTAGAGGGGGGCAGTCTTGGTTGTCGGCGGAGGAGCGGGCCGGACGGCCCGCACAGTACCCTGTGGGAAGGTTGGAGCCGAGCGGCGCCGCAAGTCGCGCGATGCTGTCGTCGGTCTCATGACACGCGACGGTTCGGAAGTTGGCCAGCAACCATTCCCGATCCGAGCAGCAACCCGTCCGCGCCGAGACCGTAAAATTAATCCGACCCGTCGAAATTTGTGCGTATTTTCTGTTGACAACATCGTCCCCTTGAGCCAAGTTGTCCTTCCCAACGACGTGGGGCTGTAGCTCAGTTGGGAGAGCGCTTGAATGGCATTCAAGAGGTCGTGGGTTCGATTCCCTCCAGCTCCACCACAAGAAAGTTAAGGGTTTCAAGTAAATACTTGGAACCCTTTTTTCGTGCCTTATGGCGGATTTCAGGAATATGTCCGCTATGTGTCCGCCGCTTCCGACGGGGTGTTGTCCGTGCCGGTCATGGAGTAGCGGGCGGCCAGGCGATCTTGCGGACCGTCTTCCAGCACGCCTTCAAGGTGGCTGTACCGGTCCGTCATACTCAGGGTCTTGTGGCCGATCATTACGCTGGTTTCCTTGAGCGTGCAGCCTGCCTTCAGCATATTCGTGCAATAGGTGTGGCGGTGATCGTGGAAGTGAAGGTCCTCGAAATCGTGGTCGATGCACAGTCCCTTCCAGGCCGTCTTGAGCGACTTGAATGGCGTTCCGTCCATGTTGCCGACAATGAAGTCCCCCTTGACCGTCACGCCGCGTTTTTTCCGATACCGGGTCAGATGCTTCAACCGGGCCGCGAGAGCTTCACGGGTACGGGGCATGATTCGGTGGGTTCGGGTCACCCCGTTTTTGGCACGGTGCATCGTTATGTGGTTGTCCTCAAGGTCGACATCGGCCCACCGAAGGCTGAGGACTTCCTGGGGGCTGCATCCGTGTTCGACCGCCAGCAGGATCGCCAGGGGCAGGTAATGTTTCGCCCTACGCTGACGGGCCGCCGCAAGCAGTTCTTCAATCTCAAGCGGCTTCTGGGCGTTCTTCCGTTGACTGTCCTTTTCCGACAGAGAGGGGATGTCCCGCGCAATGTTCTTTTCGATCAAGCCGTGCTTTGCAGCCTGGGCGAACACCCGCTTGATGACAAACAGGCGGCGGTTCGCAAGGACGTTGCAGTTCTTGCCTTCTTCGTCCATGGCTTCCAGCTTCGCCTTGGTCTATTCCGCGACACCGATGCGGTAATCCCGGATGGTGTCGCCGTCGAGGTCATGAAGTAGGGTGTGCTCCCATTCATCCTGGATCGGCGCAAGCAGGTAACCATATCCTTCATGGCTTGTGGCTCCGATTTTGCCTTCCCCCAGCTTCCGGTCCCATTCGGTTTGGCACAGCAGGGCAGCCTGCCCAAAGGTGGGCAGGGGCTGCTGCTTTGGTTGCCGGGTATCCTTGGTCGGCAATCTGCCGCTGCCCAACAGGGTGCGAAGCCGGTTAGCTTCCTCTTGGGCCAGGTCTTTCCCGGTCCCAATCGTTAGGCAGGTCCAGCTTGGCTGATTCTTCCCGACGCAGCCCGAGCTCATATATCAGCTCGATCTGAGCCGCCGCCCGACCCGTCTGCGGATACGACGTGTCGTTCCGCATGCGGGTCAGGGTGTTTTGGAATGCTTCCGGGCTCACTGCACGGGATGTCGCATTGGCGATGGACCCGCGTCTCACCCCGAAGGTCGCATTGCTTTTGCTGATGTGGTCATTCCCGTATGCACGGCAGATGTGGCGTGCGGCGCTGAAGACTTCGGCAATCCTGCCGTCACCCACGCCGTCCGCACGCATCGCATCCGCAACGCGCTGGAAATGTTTGTTGGCCACCTTGGTCCACTTCTGGGCTCCCAGGTTCGCCTGGCGCAAGACCTTGACGAAATGGTGGGCCGTCTGGCGGATTCGGTGCTGTTTCGTTTTCGGGCCGGACAAGGTTGCCCGGTTCACCGCATACGTGAGGCTGTCGGACTTTCCCATTGGAATTCTCCTCCCGTTAAATGCTCGGGGCAGTGCCCCGGGGCCAAGCAGATGGAACATCTTTCGTCAGCCGAAAGAAATCTGCCTGTGGCGGAAACCCGCCACGCATCACCGGTCAGGGGTAGAATGAATGCCCGTTTCCCATTGGAAGAGGATTCCGGAAAACCTAGTCAATAAGGGGTGCTGCCCCGCAAGCGTGTACGTCTTGCGGATAGGTCGGCAGCCATAGGGGAAGTGTGGCAATGACAGACGTAGATATCTGTCATTCAACCTGTGGCGGGTGCTGCGTTACAGCCTGCGTGTTTGGATTTGGAAATGGCCGTTTGTTTGGAAAACGGCGCGTGGATCGTTGAAGCATAAGGCTTCTTCATGCGTCATCAGTTCAGACTGTCGTCGTGAACTTATGACGTGCGTCAATGCGTGTCGCCTCCTTCTGGTAACGGAATTATCCAATGGATATGCTTCACCATATGACGCCGCGAAACCCTCGCGCAAGCTCCGGCGGCAGGATATTTTCACCTCCCGCCGTTTTCCGCGAGCGTGACGCAAGCAACCGCCAGCGCAAGGCCAAGTCCTTCGGGCGGACGCTTCGCGATCCGGCCTTGCCCCGGCGGCTGCTTGCGTCGTGATTACCGCAGGCGACGGCGAGAGGGATGGCCGAGGGGGGGCGAATGTGGGCGGCCTTCGGTTTCAATTATTCACTAAGGGCGTGCCCATTGCGGATTATCTGACAGGTTTCCTGTCTCGACGATGTTTTCTTTGTCGGGCTTCCCTTTTCAAAGGTTTGGATACCGGCTATAGCAATCAAAATTATAAGTTGAGGCTATATGACGCCGCCCGTGTGTTTGCTACGCCGTTCCCGGTGACTGACGGCGACGACTGGACTGATACCCAATGCGAACACTGAGGAAGAAGAATGGATCCTCTCAATAGAATGGGCTTGGATTTCAAGCAATTCGTCCACCTCATCGACAACTTGCACGACGAGATACTTATCTACGACAACAAGTACCGTCTCCTGTATGTCAACAAGGCGTGTGAACGCCATTACGGATTCACCCAGGAGGAAATGCTTGGGCTCTCGTTTTGGGACATGGTCAAAAAATATCGCGGCTGGGATAATTCTATTCTTCCGGTTGTCTACGAGCACAAGCGACCCGTCAAACAAAAGCAAAAAACCTATCTGGGTTACGATGTCCTGACCATCGGGGTACCCATTTTGAATGAACAGGGCGAATTGGAGTACGTGCTGCTCAACATCCGTGACGACTGCAATGAATCCCAGATTTCCTGGCGGGACGGGCTGGTGGCCGAGCAGCATGACAAGCTCGAAGAACGGCCCGACGACCTCATCTACCGCAGCTCCGCCATGGCCTGGATCGTCAAGGCCGCCCGTAAAGTAGCTGACCTCAGCGCCCCCTGTCTGCTCCTGGGGGAATCCGGATGCGGCAAAAGCCTGTTGGCCAAATTCATCCACTCCAAAGGCCTCCGTGCCGATAAGCCGTTCGTCGTAGTCAATTGCGCGGCCATCCCCCGGGAATTGTTCGAATCGGAACTCTTCGGCCATGTCAAAGGCGCGTTCTCGGGCGCAACCCACGCCCGGGGCGGCCTTTTTGCCAAAGCCGAGGGAGGCACGCTGTTTCTGGATGAAATCTCCGAACTGCCGCCCGCCATGCAGGCCAAACTGCTGCATGTTGTCCAGGAAATGGAATATCGCCCGGTGGGCAGTTCCCAAACGGTGAGCGCCGATGTGCGCCTTCTTGCCGCCTCCAACAAAAATCTGGAGCGCATGGTCCAAAGCCGCGCATTCCGTCAGGACCTGTATTTCAGGCTCAACGTCTTCGATATTACCATCCCTCCGCTTCGCGAACGGGACAAGGACATCCGGCCGCTCCTCTATCACTTCTTACATTACTTCGGCGTCAAATACGGACGGACCAAAACGCTTACCCCGGAAGCCCAATCCTTTCTGCTGCAATACTCCTGGCCGGGCAATGTCCGGGAATTGGCGCATCTCGTGGAACGCATGGTCGCAACGGTCGAAGACGAAATCCTCACCCTGGACCACCTGCCCACCTCGGTGTACCAGACTCCCCTCCATCACCTCCTGCCCAGTCATACCGACTCCCTGGACGAAGCCTTGCAAAAGACCGAGCGCGAAGTGATCCGAAAGGCGCACCAGACGTACGGCAGCACGCGCAACGTAGCCGGTGCTCTGGGGATCAGTCAGTCACGTGCCAGTCGGCTCATTCGAAAATACTGCTCGCCCTCTGAGTCTTAAACGACTCGCGAGTCAATATTGACTCGCCGCGTTTTACCCGCTCACCATGAGGCTTTTTTTATTTTTGTGAGTCATTAACGACTCATGTGTGCGTTTCCAAACAGAAAGCCACTTTGCGAATTGACCAATCAGTCAGCTGTTTTCATTGAGCTTTTTAAAGAAAGAACCACGTCGAGACTTTGGCACGCGTCTTGCCAAATGCGTAACGTCCGCTTTGGTACCGCCGGACACGGAGGTTTTGCAATTAGCTTAGGCAATGGGAAATGTAACTTCAAGCGTATCGACGAACAAGGCCGCCCCTGGCCGGGAATCACATCCCCCGGCATACACAAGCGGACGTAAAGCCGGTGCGCAATGTGGAGGCTGTATGCTCGAAAGTCGTGCCGTTCGTGGTTCCGTATATGCCTTGTTGACGACCGTTATCTGGTCCGGGAACTTTGTGGTGGCCAGGATGGCCGTGGGCAAGATATCGCCCATGAGTCTCGGTGCCGCCCGCTGGTTCGTGGCGTTGTTTGCACTGTGTTGTTTTGCCCTTCCGAAGCTGAAGCGTGAATGGCCGGTGGCAAAAAAATTCATGCCCCAGATTCTGGTGGCCGGGCTTACGGCGGTTACCTTGTACAATCCGCTGTGTTATCTCGGTGCCGAGACCACTTCAGCCATCAATCTGGCACTGATCTCCGTCACCACCCCGATCTTCATCGTCATCATCTGCTCGCTGCTGGGCGAAAAACAGTCCGCCAACACCTGGATCGGCTGTAGTATCGCCCTGGTCGGCTCCATCTATCTGGTGGCAGACGGACAACTCAGCCGCCTGCTGGGACTCCAGTTTGCCTTTGGCGACATTCTCATGCTCGGCGCAGCCGTCGGGTTTGCCGTGTACAGCATCGTGCTGCGAAAAATTCCCGAAGGGCTTTCCCAGAGCACCATCCTGACGCTGATGGTCTTTTTCGGACTGATCATGCTCATTCCCTTTCTCATATGGGAATGGTCCCAACCCACGGCGCACATTGAATTCAGCGGCACCGTGATCTTCAGCATTTTCTACACAGGCATCGGCAATTCCCTGATCGCCTGGTGGCTGTGGAACCTGGCCCTGGAAAATGCGGGAGCGGCCCGTGCGGGCATGATCTATTATGCTCTGCCCCTGCTCAGCGGCATCTTCGGCTACCTGTTCATCGGCGAAACCATGGGCACGGTCCATCTGGTCAGCGGCATTCTGATCGTGGGCGGCATCATCTGGAGTTCGCGGAAGCCCAAGGCCGAAGCCGCTTCGATCAAGGCCGTGCAATAGCCGACCAGCCCACCGGCAACTAACCAATATTACGTGTTTATTTCGGCAGTACTGCTGCCGGACAGGAGAAGTGCGCCCAAATTTCGGCGCCTCAATCCGCCCGAAACGGGCGGCAAAGTGAAACCGAGGAAACCGATCATGAAACAGAAAGACATGCAGCGAATCCGCCTCCATGTGAACGGGGAAATCCACGACTTGCAGGTGGAGTCACACCTCGTTCTCTCCAAGGTGCTGCGTAATCAGCTCGGCCTGACCGGGGCCAAGGAAGCCTGCGGGGAAGGCGCATGCGGCGCCTGTACCGTGCTCATCGACGGGATAGCGACGCCTTCGTGCATGGTGCTGGCCGTGGAGCAGGAAGGCAAGGAAATTGAAACCATTGAAGGGTTGTCCAAGGACGGCAAGCTGCACCCCATTCAGGAGGCGTGGCTGGAGGAATACGGAGCCCAATGCGGCTTCTGTTCTCCCGGGATGATCATGTCCACCAAAGGATTGCTGCTCAAGAACCCGGACCCCTCCGAAGAGGAAATCAAGGAGGCATTGGGCGGCAACATCTGCATTTGCAGCAACTACGAGCACATCATCAATGCGGTGAAAAGCGCTGCCAAAAAGATGAGCGAGGAGCGAAGCAATGGCTGATACAAAAGCAGTAGGTTCCAATGTACGGCAAAAGGACGGCAATCCGCGCGTCACGGGAGAGGCCAAGTATTACGGAGACTTCCAGTTCCGGGGAATGCTTGAAGCCCGTATCCTGCGGAGCCCGCATCCCGCAGCGGACATCCTGAGCATTGATGCCAGCGAAGCCGAGGCCATGGAAGGCGTGCATCTGGTCATGACCTCCGACAATTTTCCCACCGCCTTTCGCAAATCGGTCTACTATGTGGGCGACCTTGTGGCCGCGGTCATTGCAACCGACGAAACCGTGGCCGAGGAAGCCATGAACGCCATCAAGGTCGAATACAAGACCAAGCCCTTTGTCATGGACCTGGTGGAGGCCATGGACCCCGAATCGCCCCAGGTGTTCGCAGGAGAACCCAACAACCACGACTGGGAGTACCACGCCTACCTGAGTGACCGCGATCCGGAAACCGGCTTGTACAAGACCAGCACCCCGGCGGAATACAACGGCTTCGGCGATGTGGAACAGGGCTTTGCCGAGGCGGATGTCATTGTGGAGCAAAAGGGCTTCCGCTACGCTTACTGCAAATCCCCGACCATGGAGCCACGGGGGTGCACGGCCCGGTTTGACGGCGTGAAGCTGCATGTCCACACTCACTCCCAGGGGCTCCATGACGAGAAGTATCGCTTGGCCGAGGCGCTGGGCATTGGTTCGCACAACGTCAATCTGGTCTCGCCGTTCACCGGTTCCAGCTTTGGCGGAAAGAACGCCACGGTACTTGACCCCAACCTGCCTTCCCATTACCTGCTGATCGCCAGCCTGGCCTGCCTGCACCTGAAAAAGCCGGTCCATTGCGGCTATTCCCGTGAGGAAGAGATGCTCTGCGGCTGGTCGCGCGGCAGTCTGAACGACGTCAAAATCGGCTTCAAAAAAGACGGCACCCTGACCTCGATGGACTTTCAGCATTGGCAGGAGGTTGGCGCAAGCGGCGACAAATATCCTGCCAAGAACGCCATGCTGGCTACCGGCGCCGTCCTCTACTCGCATAATTGCAAGCACATGCGGGGCCAGATTCATTACGTGTACACCAACCGGTACACGGCCGTGGGCTGGCAGGGATACGGTGCTCCCGAGGGCATTTTCCCGGTGGAGGTCACCATGGATATGGCGGCCGAGACATTGGGCATAGACCCCATTGCCTTGCGCAAGATGAACTGCATGCGCGAGGGTGACATCGACGCCGGTTGGGATCCGCTGAGCTACAAATCGGCCATCATCTCCTCGTCGGGCATCCATGAATGCCTGGATGCGGGCGCCAAGCACCTGGACTGGGCCAACCAGTGGCAACACCCGAGCGAAAAGACCGGACGTGTCCGCCACGGAATGGGCGTGGCCATCTTCGCCATGGGCGCGGGGCGCCCCGGCCCCGGCAATTCGAGCGAAGCCATGGTCAAGATATTCCCCGACGGCTCCGCCGCATTGGTCTGCGCCGTGGCCGACATCGGGCAGGGCCAGCACACCGTGCAATGCCAGATCGTGGCCGAAGTGCTGGGCATTCCCTACGAAAAGGTGGGGCTGGTCTGCGCGGACACCGACTCCACGCCGTTTGCCACGCTGGTCTCCAACAGTTGCGGCACATGGCTGCAGGGATGGGCGACCTACGAGGCCGCCCTGGATGCCAAGAACCAACTGCTGCGGTTGGCCTCCGCAAAACTCGGCATGCCGCCCCAGGCCTTGAGCGTGGGAGAAGAAGGGGTCTACGTGACCGCCGACCCGGGCAAGGGGGTCACCGTCAAAGAGGTGTTCGGCCCCATCGGCCATTACGGGGGCCGTCACGAAATCATCGGCTCCTACGTCAATGATTCACCCCACCCGAACTGCCTGCGGAACGGCAACAAGGACGAGCTGTATATCCCCAAGGAAAAAGGCGCGCAGTTCATCTCCCTGGATGTGGACACCGAGACCGGCATGGTCTCCGACGTCCGTGTGACCATGGTCCAGAACGTGGGGCGGGCCCTGCACCCGAAGATCGTCGAAGGCCAGTTGCTCACCGCCCGCCACGGTGTGGAGCATGCGGTACTCGGCTGTGAATGCATCTCCGACAAACGCACCGGCAGGCTCCTGGTTCCCAACTTCGTGGAATACAAGCCGTGCACGGCCATGGACTGCACCATCGAGCCGATGGTCCTGGAAATCCCCGGCGATCCGACGCACCCCTTCGGGGCCACCGCCTGTGGTGAAGGTGCCGCCTGTCCATCCTTGGCCGCGTTCTCCAACGCCATCTACAACGCCATCGGCGTCCGGCTCACCGAGACGCCCTTCACCCCGGCCAGAATCCTCTCCGGGCTCGGCAAGATCAAATCCGGAAAAGGGGGCAAGTAAATGAATCGGTTCAAGCACCTGAAAGCCGCGAGCGTCGACGAGGCCTCCGCGACCCTGCAACAGTATGATTCCGCCCACGTCATCGGAGGCGGCAGCGATCTCATGGGCTGCCTCAAGGACAACTTGTGGATGGAAAGCCCCGAGGCGATCATTGATCTGAAGACCATCCCCGGCCTGGACGACATCCGGCAGGACGAAAACGGCCTGCACCTGGGCGCACTGGTCACCCTGACACGCATCGCCGAGTCCGACGTGGTGCGAAACACCTGGCCGGGACTGGCCGAGGCCGCCCGCAAGACGGGATCCCCCCTGTTGCGCAACATTGGCACCATTGCCGGCAACATCTGCCAGCAGAACCGCTGCTGGTACTATCGCTATCCCGACAAGTTGGGCGGACGCATCGACTGCGTGCGAAAGGGCGGCCAGCGCTGCCTGGCCGTGCCCGGCGACCATCGGTACCACTCCATCTTCGGAGCGGTGAAGAAATGCATTGCCGTGAATCCCAGCGACACGGCACCCGCCCTGGTGGCTCTCAATGCCCAAGTGGAAACTAACACGCGCACCATCCCCATCGACGCGTTCTTCTCCGCCGAAAGGGGCGCGGTCTCCACCGTCCTGGAGCATGACGAGATCGTCACCGGCATCTCCGTCCCGCATCCCGGAAAGGGGGGCCGCAGCGCGTTCCGCAAGATCGCCATCCGCCAATCCATCGACTTCGCCCTGGTTAATTGCGCCGCGGGCCTGACCCTGGACGACGGTAAGATTGCAACTGTTCGCATCTGCCTCAACGGCGTCCACAACAACCCCTACCGTTGCATCGAGGCCGAGGAATATCTGGCAGGCCAGTCGTTGACCCCGGAATCCGCGGCGCAGGCGGGAGAGCTGGCACTGGCCAAGGCCAAGCCGCTGCTGTTCAACGCTTACAAGGTACCCATGGCCAAGGCCATCGTGGCCGACACGCTCATGGACTGCCTGGAACAGGCATAACAAAAGGCACACGTCATGAAACAGAGCATTGCCAAGGTTTCCGGCGTGCTGCTCGCTGCGGGAAAAGCAACCCGGATGGGCACGGACAAACGGTTCCTGCCCTTCCGGGGCCTCCCCCTGCTCCAGCATGCGGTCAACGCGGCCCTCGGTTCCCAGCTGCATGAAGTGATCGTGGTGATGGAAGAAGACCCGGCCCGGCTGCCGGAACTGGATCTGTCGGGCTGCCGCGTGGTGGTGGACCCGGCTGCGGGCCGGGGCCAGGCCGAAGCGCTCAAGGCCGGACTGCAAGTGCTCGACGGCGCGGACGGCTGCATGGAGCTGATGGCGGATCAGCCATTGCTGAACACCGCCACCATTGATCACTTGATCTGGGCATTTTCACAACACCCGGATTTTTGGATCGTACCGATGATCGAAGACATGCAAGGCCATCCGATTACGGTTCCGGCGGCCTGGTTCCCCCGGCTGCGCGAACTGGAGGGGGACACCCCCGCGCGCACGCTCATCGCTGCGCGCGGACTCTCCTTGCGCCTGCTGAAGGTGGACCACCCTGGGCCGTTCATCGACATCGACACAATAACCCAATACCGCCTGCTTCTCCGCCGTCATGAGGCTGCGCAGGGTCGGCAAGCGGCATAACCGGAGCACGAAAAATCGGACCGGGTTTTTCGTGCGTGGGCGGAGCGCCTCACTGGCCTGCACGGGCTGATGCACCTCCTTAACCGCCACCCCATCGGCAGCAAAGGCTGCGCGCTCCGTCCAGGTCGACCGGCCCTGACACACCAATGCCGGTCAGGCACTACCCGCCACCCGCCCCGGCAGACGCCGGGGCGGGCCACCCGGGGAAATACCGAAACCGCCTGCCGGGAAGGACAGGCAAAGGGGATCGGACCATGTCTCGCAACACGTCAACCACGGCAACGCCCGCCGTTCCCGGATGCACATCCGGGGGCATTCGCACCGCGTGCTTCGGCGGCACCCTCGCCATCGTACTCGCCATCTGTATTCCGCTCATCCTGTTTCCAGTCGAAGGCGAACGGATCATCAACCGGCTGTTCACGCTCATCACCCGCGACATGGACTGGCTTTACCTGCTGGCGGGGCTCGGCTCCCTGGCGCTGATCCTGTGGTTCGCCTTCGGGCCGCTGAGCGGCAAGCGTTTGGGCGACACCGTGGAATACTCCACCTTTTCCTGGATCGGCATGCTCATCTGCGCCGGGGTGGGCGCGGGCATCATGTTTGGCGGCAGCATCGACTGGGCCTATTACCTGGCTTACCCCCTCGGCGGCGCGCCCGTGGGGTCCCCCAAGGCGATGGAATTGAGCTGTGCCTACGGCATGTTTCACTGGGGGCCCATCTGCTGGGCCATCTACGCCACCCTGGCCGTGCCCATCGGCTACAGTTTCTACGTTAAGAAAGTGCCTATCCTGAATATCTCCCAGGCGTGCAGCGGCCTGCTGGGCGACCGGGTTCACGCCTGGCCCGGCAAGGTCATCGACATCCTGTTTATGGTTGGGCTAGTGGCCGGATCAGCCACCGCACTGGGGTTGGGCATTCCCATCGTGGCCGCGGGCGTGGCGTCCTGCTTCGGGTTGGAGCACGGTTTCGGACTGGAAATGGTCATACTCGCGCTGGTCACGCTGCTGTTTTCCGTCACCTCTTCCCTGGGACTCAAGAAGGGGATGCACCGGCTCTCCGACTTCAACGTCTACATCGCCCTGGGGTTGCTGCTCTATGTCTTTCTTGTCGGTCCCACGCTGTTTCTGACAAAGACCTCGCTGAACGCCGTGGGCCTGCTGGCCACCGATTTTGTGCGCATGGCCACGGCCACCGATCCCGTGGGCGGTTCGGACTTCACCCAGGACTGGACCGTCTTCTATTACGCCTGGTTCGTCGCCTACGCCCCGTTCATGAGCCTGTTCATCGCCAAGATTTCCCGCGGGCGCACCGTGCGCCAGGTGGTCCTCGGCCCCGTGATCCTGGCGTCACTGGGATGCGGTTTGTTCTATATGGTGTTCGGCAACTTCGGACTGCACCTGCAACTCACCGGACAGCTCGACGTGGCTGACATGGTCAAGAACGCCAAGGGAGCCACCGCCATCATGGCCGTGGCCGACTTCATCCCGTTTCCCGCCGCGTTCAAGCTGATCTTCGCGCTGGTCACGGCCATTTCCATGGCCACCACCTTCGATGCCGTGTCCTTTGCACTGGCCGCCACCACCACTGCAACGCTCACGCCCGAAGACGAACCCGCCCGCTGGAACCGCCTTTTCTGGGCGATCTGCCTCGCCCTGGTCCCGCTGGGTATCCTCCTCATCGACGGTCCCCTCTCGGTGCTCCAGACCGCATCCATCGTGGTCGGCCTGCCCGTGCTCATTGTGCTCTGGCTCGGTGTGGCCGCCTTTTTTAACGAATATCGCCGTATAGGCTGGACCCCGGCGCCAAACGACGCCACCTGCGTCCCGTGGGCAAGGCAAGAAAAGGAGATCAAACATGAAGGTCATTGACGTTGAAGATGCCGTCGGCACCGTACTTTGCCACGATATCACCCGCATCATACCGGGGCAAAGCAAGGGACCAGGGTTCCGCCGGGGACACGTGGTCCGGCCGGAGGACATCGCTGAACTACGCAAAATCGGCAAGGAACATCTCTACGTGTTCGATCTCGCCGACGGCTACGTACACGAAGATGATGCAGCCCGAAGAATCGCTTCGGCTGCCGCCGGTTCCGGCCTGCGGCTGAGCGACCCGGAGGAGGGCAAGATCACTTTTACCGCCGCCATGGACGGCGTGGTGGAGATTGACGCCGAACGGCTGCTCTCGATCAATTCCCTAGGCGACATCCTCTTTGCTACGGTCCACGGCAACCAGCTTGCGGCCCGGGGGCGAAAGTTGGCCGGTGTGCGGGTCCTGCCGCTTGCGGTTCCCGAATCCCTGATCCGGGAAGCCGAGCAACTGCTCGAAGCTTCCGGGCCAATCATCCGGGTACGTTCGCTCAAGCCACAACGCGTGGGCATCGTAGTCACTGGCAGTGAAGTCTACAATGGTCTTATCGAGGACAAGTTCGGCCCGGTCGTCCGCGACAAATTCAGAAGCTACGGCAGCACCATCATCGGCAAACGGCTTGTTTCCGACGACCAGACTATGACGGCCAGGGCCATCCGGGACTTCCTTGATGACGGGGCGGAATTCATCGTGGTCACGGGTGGCATGTCCGTTGATCCCGACGACTGCACACCTGCCGCCATCCGAGCCACCGGGGCCGAGGTGGTGAACTATGGCGCGCCCATCTTTCCGGGGGCCATGTTCATGCTGGCACGCGTAGGCAACGTGCCTGTATTGGGCCTTCCTGGCTGCGTCATGTACTACCGGGCCAGCATCTTCGACATCGTGGTTCCGCGCCTGCTTTGCGGCTTGGACGTAACCCGCGACGACATTCTCTCCCTGGGCTACGGCGGCTTCTGCGAAGGATGCACAACCTGTCGTTACCCCACTTGCGGCTTCGGAAAGGGGGCATAGCGAGTTGCGAAGCAGCAAAGACAAAAACAACGGTCAAACCGAAACCTCTAAGTGCTTTTTGCACGAAGTCTCTACTACTAGCTAGCCCTAAGATGGGGGACTTTACAGGTTTACTATGATCCCGCAAAATAATATTCTTGCTCACAATAATGATGGGCCTTTGCATTCAGGCCTATGCTGGGAGTGTTTAACGCAATGAAGTTTAGTCATTTAGGCGTGCCGACATCTGACCACTTTGACGGTGAGATAGATTTACCTCATTTGAAAATGACCGTATCAGATCACACAAATAACCCTTATGGAATCCAATGGATGCGGTTTTGGGAGGATGCGGAGTACCCCGATTTAGTAAAGAATGTTCCTCACGTTGCCTTTGAAGTAGATGACATGGCGAAGGCTCTTGAGGGTAAAAAGGTCATCATAGAACCAAACTCACCAAGCAAGGGATTGCTTGTTGCCTTCATCGAAATGGATGGTGTGCCTATTGAGTTAATGGAGTATAAAATCTGATATGCAAAAAAACCGGTATGTCAATTGTTTCGCCTTAATTTATCAAAGATACACCAATGATTATAATTGGTTGTACTATCCACCTGAGCGTTTTCTCCCGTTGGATACATAAAATGTACAATGGAATTAGGTTGATGGTGATTTTTTTTGTCTGAAGGCGGAGGTGTAAAGCCGTATCCCAAAAAACACCATTCAGACGTTTATCAACGTGCCTCCTCGCTTCCATTTGTGCGCGCATTAGGTGCAGTCCGTTGTTTTTATTGGGTAACTTGTTGTAAAATAAAACCTTTACTTCTTGCTGAGAATAGTTGATTACTAATCAACTCAGCGTGACTGGACGCACGATTACTTCTTAGCCCCACTTGGGCAACATACGTTCCACGTAAGTTCTAGATTTACTCCCCCGTACCAGAGCCTTCCAATTATCACCCGGTGAACCCGGGATCGACCGCTGTCACGCGTCGTCGATTTCCTCAATTTTTCTCCAAGGCTATTATGACTTTTACAGATTTTTCTTTTGACCGCCGTATCGAAGCCGGTATCAAAGCCTGTGGCTATGACACCCCGACCCCCATTCAAAGTAGAACCATTCCGCTGATCCAAGGCGGGCATGATGTGATGGGGTTGGCTCAGACGGGCACTGGCAAGACTGCCGCATTTGCACTGCCGATTCTGCAAAAACTCCTCACCAGCACCTCTTCGAAACGAGGCGCCCGCGTGCTGGTTTTGGCGCCGACGCGGGAATTGGCGATTCAGATCAATGAAAGTTTTACGTCTCTCGCCCGACAAACAGACATTACCAGCAGCGTCGTTATCGGCGGCGTCGGGATGCAGCCGCAGATCAATGCGTTCCGCAGCTCGAATATCATCGTTGCCTGCCCAGGGCGACTTGTCAGGCTCATCGCGAGGGGAGCCGTCGATTTCAAAGCTGTTGAGGTCTTAGTCCTCGATGAGGCGGACAGGATGCTTGATATGGGGTTTCTGCCCGACATTAAGCGGGTTCTCGCCCAACTTCCGGCAAAGAGGCAGAATCTGCTCTTCTCCGCGACCATGCCGAAATCCATTTTGGATTTGACGAAGCGCATTTTGGTGAACCCCAAAACGGTCAAGATCAACGCCACTTCGCCGGTCACCAGCGTCGAACATGTTTTTTACAAGACGCAGCCGGGCAGGAAGACCGCTTTACTTAATGAGATTCTTTCCAGATCGGAGCATCAGAGCATACTGATCTTCACTCGGACCAAGCACAAAGCCAAAAATCTCTCCCGCACGCTGTGCAATATCGGATACGATACGACGTTTCTGCAGGGCAACATGAGCCAGAGTCAGCGCGAAAGGGCTTTGAATGGCTTTCGCGACGGCCGCTTCTCGATTCTGGTGGCAACGGATATTGTCGCCCGTGGCATTGACTGTGATCGTATAACGCACGTTGTCAATTTCGATATGCCGGACTCTGTCGAGACCTACACGCACCGAATCGGCAGAACAGGCAGGGCCGGGCGTTCAGGCTGCGCAATAAGTTTGGTTACGGCGGATGACGTATCGCAACTGCGGGCCATTCAGAGGGTAATGGGCGTGTCGGTTGAACAAGATGCTCTTTCCGATACCGGAGCGAAAAACAAACAAGCGAAATCCGGAAGGCCGTCTTCGTTTTCCCCGGCGAAGAAAACCGCCCGGAGACGGGAACGCAGACCTTCGCGGGCTCCGCGACAAGCGGCCTGATGAAATCCTGTTCCCCGTCTGCTTTGCTGGGCATTCTGGGGATCGGAAACCACAAGTTACCATTAAATCAAATAAATAAAACTATGACGTGTCGCCTGATGAAGGCGGTCGCCACAACAACAATCAGGAGAAACTCATGTCCAAGAATATCTACGTCGGCAACCTCGCATGGTCCGCAACGGAAAGTGAAGTTCGTAAGGCCTTTGAAGCTCACGGGGAAGTTACTTCCGTCAAGCTTATCGAAGATCGTGAGACCGGTCGCCCCCGCGGTTTCGGTTTTGTCGAGATGAGCGATGATTCCGCTGCACTGGCTGCCATTGAAGAATTGAATGGCAAAGACATTGGTGGCCGCGCCATCAATGTCAACGAAGCCAAGCCCCGCGCCGAACGTCCGCGCTGGTAATTTCGCCTGCATGGTAGCAGGTCTTATGAGCCGCTCCTCTTCGTGAGGGGCGGTTTTTTTGCGATATAGGACAGGGGCGAGCCTGTTCGGGAGGCTCGCCCCTTTTGGTTACTTGCGGTCGGTGTCGAAGAGGACGCGGGTCAGGTCGACGTTGTAGTTGATGTCCTGGTAGCGGGGGGCGAGGTCGCCGTAGTTGAAGAGAAGCAGCGGGATGTCCATGTCGTAGAGGGAACCGTGGCTTCGATACTCGGCGGGGAGTTCCCTGCATTCCTCTTCCGGGTCGCCGAACACGGTGTGCGGGTCGGGAATGACCACCAGGTCGCCGACGCGCGACGGCATCAGACTGTACCGGCGGGCGGCCTCGTCCGCGTCGAGCACGGCCTCCACGCCTTCCAGGGTCATGATGGTCTCGACGGCGCGGTCCCTGTCGGCGGGGTCGTTGAGATAGACGTAGGCGACGCCGCCGAATCCGCCGTGGTGTTTGAGCAGCCGGTCCGCCAGGGGAGACACGGCGAACTTGAGGTTCACGCCCCGCGCGGCGCACGCCTTGGCCAGGTTCCAGCACCGCTTCTTGTAGTTCATGCCGTGATCGGCAGTGACGGCGATGGTGTATTCCGGCGCGGCCTCGTGGAAAGCGGCGAAGTATTCGTCGAGCTTCTTCATGTGCTCCTGCGACTCCGGGGCTTCGGGCGGCCACATGTGCATGGGGTAATCCGTGGTGTGGACATAGATGACGTCCAACTCGGGCCGGGTCACCGCCAGGTCGATGGCCACGTCGAACAGCCAGTAGTTGATATCCGAGGAGTACATGGGCGGCGGCGTTCCGTATTTCTCCACCACATCTTGGCTGGGCTTTTCAGCGGCGATGGCGATGGTCGCGGACTGTCCGAGGATCATGGACGTCTTGGACTTGCAGGTCAGCAGCGCGGATTCGCGGCCGCCGTCGAGAGCGGAGAAGTCGAAGATGGTCGGTGCCTGGAGAAAGTCCGGGGATTCGAGATAAACGGCTTTGTCCAGGTCCTGGTCATAGTAGCAGTTGGTGGTGACCCCGTGCCTCTCCGGCCAACTGCCGCAGGCGATGGACACGTTGTTGGCGTTGGTCAGGGACGGGAAGATGGAACTGCCGGGCTTGAAGAATCCTTCGCTGGCCATCTTTCGCATTACCGGCATGTCGGTGCCGTGATAGTAGGCCATGTCAAATCCATCGATCATGAACACGGCAACTTTTTTTCTTGTGGGTTGGGGCATGATGTCCTCTTGGTATGAGGTTCTGTGAAATTGCGGGGCTGGGCGTGAACCTCGGCCGCCGCGTCGACAAAGACAAAAACTATTGCCGCTGACAGCCGTTGCGTTCCGCGCCCCGGGCGGGACCGGTCGCGGCGGATGGGGTGGGTACGTAATCGTCGGTCCTGTGCAGGCTGGGGCTGGCCGCGACGAGATTCCGGGTGTAGTCGCATCGGGGATCGGCGAACACGCGTTCCGCCGGTCCTTCCTCCATGACCACGCCGTCCTTGACCACGCAGATTCGATCCGAGACGTGCTTGGTCACCTGCAGGTCGTGGCTGATGAACAGCATGGCGAGACGGCGTTCCCGCTGGATGGTGAGCAGCAGGTTGATGACCTGGGCCTGGGCCGAGATGTCGAGGGCGGAGACCGCCTCGTCGCAGATCAGGATTTCCGGGTCGCTCGCCAGTGCTCGGGCGATGTTGACGCGCTGACGCTGGCCGCCGGACAGCTCGTGGGGATAGCGTTTGAGCATCTCCCTGGGCAGTCCCACCTCTTCGAGGAGGCTGCCCGCGCTTTTCTCGATTGTTTCCGCTGGCGGCTTCGCGTGCAGGAGGTACGGCTCGGCCAGGAGTTGGAGAACGTTGAGCCTCGGGTTCAACGACGAGGCCGAATTTTGAAAGACGATTTGGCAGCGTCGGCGCAGCGCAGTTCGCTCTCGAGCGGACAAGGCGTCGAGGCGTTTTCCGAACAGGTCCACGTGCCCGGCGGTCACCGGGGCGATGCCGAGGATGGCCTTGGCGATTGAGCTTTTGCCGGACCCGGATTCGCCGACGATGCCCAGGGTTTCCCCTGCGCCCAGGGTGATGTCCACCCCGCGCAGGGCGATGACGCTTCGCTTTTTGACTTTGCCCCTGGTGTAGATCACTTCGAGGCCGCTGGTCCCTAGCACCTGCCGACGATTTGCAGTGGAAGCCGTGAAATCGGATTGTTCGGCCTCCCCGGGGTCGGCGGACGGGCCGCCCGTGGAGATGGGCAGCAGCGTCTTGTGCGGCCTGCCCTCGGGATGGCTCGCCAGCAGGCGGCGGGTGTAGGGGTGCCGGGGGCGGCGCAGGACGTTCTCCACCGTTCCGTATTCCACGATCTCCCCGTTGCACATGACCGCCACGTCGTGCGCGATCTGCGCGACCACGGCGATGTCGTGGCTCACGAAGAGTATGGCCATGCGCCGCGATCGCTGGAGAGCTGAGAGGAGCTGAAGAATCTGGCGCTGGATGGTCACGTCCAGGGCGGTGGTCGGTTCGTCGGCGATGAGCACCTCGGGGTCGCGGGCCAGGGCCATGGCGATCATGACGCGTTGCAACTGGCCGCCGGACAATTCGTGGGGGTAGGCGTTGCGGTATTTCTCCACGTCTTTCAGCCCGACTTCGCGAAAGAGGTCGGCGAGCTTGTCCCGCATGTTGAGCGTGGCGGCATCGGCGCGCAGCCGCACGGCCTCTTCCACCTGGCGTCCGATGGTCATGATCGGGTTCAGGGCGGCCATGGGTTCTTGCATGATGATGGAAATCCGTTGCCCCCGCAGCGCGGTCAATTTCTTTTCCGACAGGCTGTGCACGGGGCTCTCGTTCAGAAAGATGCGGCCGCTCGTGTCGGCTGTGTCCGGCAGCAGGCCGAGGGCCGCGCTACCTGTGAGTGTCTTGCCGGAGCCGGATTCCCCCACGATGGCGAGGGTCCGGCCCTTGCCCAGGTGCAGGTTTACGCCCCGGACGGGACTGGCGGTTCCGTTGCGGGCCTCGAAAGTGACGGTGAAATCCTCGAAAGTCAGCGCGTTCATGGTGTCCTCAGAGGCTGCGAAGCCTGGGGTCTATGAGTTTTGCCACGGCGTCCGTGAACCAGTTGATGCAGACAACGGACACGGCCAGGAGCAGAATCACCGCCTGCACCAGGGGGTAGTCTCGGCCGAGGACGGCGTCCAAGGCCAGCTTGCCGATGCCCGGCAGCCCGAACAGCACTTCGAGAGTGATGGTGCCGCCCACCAGTCCACCCAGGATGATGCCGCTCAACGCCAGAACCACGGAAAGCGAGTTGGGGAGCAGGTGAAAGAGGATTACGCGGGTCTTTCCGAGCCCCTTGGCCTTGGCGGTCATGATGAATTTGGATGTGGAGGTTTCCTTGAGGTCCTCATACAGCGGCTTGGCGATCTGACCCGCCACGTCGGTGCCGAGCACGACCACCGCAAGGAACATGTTCCCCAGCATGGGCATCCATTCGAGCCAGAGCACCACCACGAGGATTCCCAGAAGCCCGGCGCAAAAAGTCGGCATGGCCACGGACCAGGCGTTGAGCGTCTCGACGGCCTTCGGGAAAAAGGATTTGGGCCACAGAACGGCCAGAATGGCTACGGCGCAGCCCAGGAAAATTCCGTAGGCGAAACTCAGGCCGCTCAGGATGATCGTGGTAGGCAGGGCCTGGCTCACCATTCCGCCAACGGGCTTGTGAAAGCGCAGCGATTCGCCGAAGTCGCCGTGGACCGCTTGCGCGGCCCAGTTCTTGAGTTGCGCGGGCCAGCTTTGCTGGAGGCCCAGCTCCTGGCGCATTTCCGCCTGCATGGACGCGTCCAGACCGCCTTCGGCGGAGAGGATGTCAACTACGTCGCCGGGGATCACCCGCACCAGGAAGAACACCAGCACGGTGATGCTAACGACCAGTCCAGCGGTCCGCAGGGCGGATAGGAGGATGGCGGTCAGGAGCTGCATGGTGATTTCTCCTTGCGGCTTTTGGGGCATTGCCCGCTTCGGCTGAACAGGTTTTCCATCTTAGGACTCCCTGGCGTTGCGCCGCAGCACGTCGGTGTTGCGCCGCAGGTTGTTGCTGAGTACGGCGATGGACAGCGTCAGCAGCGAGAGCGCCAGCACCGGCGCGATGACGCTGACGGGGTTTTGTTCCATGTATCGGCTCGACACCGCGATCATGCGGCCCCATGTCGGCGTTTCGGGAGATACGCCCACCCCGAGGAAGCTGAGCACGGATTCGGTGACGATGCAGCGGGGGAGGATGATCCCGGCCTGGGTGACGAACGCGCCGAGCACGTTCGGCAGGACGTGTCTGCGCAGTATCCACAGCCTGGAAGCGCCGTTTATGAGGGAGTAGGTGAAATACTCCGAGGACATCTCCCTCTGGTAGACGGCCCTGGCGATGCGGGCGAACACCGGAGCGAAGACCAGGCCCAGGGCGAAGGTCACGGAGAGGAACCCGGAGCCCAGGGAGACAACCAGCGTCAGCGCCAGGAGGATGCCCGGCATGGTCCGAAGCAGATCGATGAAGCTGTAGACGAGGTATTCGAACACACCGCCGAGGGCCGAGGCCAGGAGTCCGAGCCCGCCGCCGAGGAGCAGGGCGAACATGAGGCCGCCGGTACCGGCCAGCAGGCTGATGCGGGTGCCGAAGATGAGCCTGGAGAGCACGTCCCGTCCGAGATTGTCCGTCCCGAGCCAGTGAGCCGCGCTGATTCCCTGGTTGGTGTCCAGGAGCATCTGTTCCATCGGGTCGTATGGCATTATCAGCGAACCGACCACCGCGACGAGGCAGGCCGTGCCGAGGATGATCCCCGCCGCAACGGCCAGACTCCCGAATCGCCGCGACTGCCGCGCGGAGTCGGACGGCAGGCGCCCCAAAAGGCGCCCGCCGAACTCGTTGATTGTTGCTAGAAGCGTTGTTTGCATTGCTTACGTGAAGGTTGCGGTTACTTTTTCAGCCAGGTGAAGGCCAGACCGCTGTCGACCCGGTTCTGGGACCAGGTGAAGCCGGTGTCGTAGCCCTTAACCTCGGTGCGCACGCCGATGGCGTTGGCCGCATGGCCCGCGACGACGGTGTAGTAGTTGTCCATGACCCGCTTCCAGGCGTCGAGGTAGAGGGCGCGGCGTTTGTCGGCGTCCACGGTGGTGATGGCCCGGTTCACGATCTCGTCGTAGGTGGGGTCCTGCACGCCGCCCCAAAGAACGGGGTTGGGGCCGTCGCTCATCATCCGGACGTAGCGCAGGAAGATGTCTGCGCGGGGGCCGGAGTGCATGATGCAGAGGTCCCAATCGTACTTGGCGAGCTCGTTCTGGGCGCCCAGGTCGTCAAGGGACAGGTGGTTGACCTTGAAGCCGAGCTTCTTGATCATCTGGACGGCCACTTCGGCATACTGCTTCTGCCAGGAGACGACCTTCAGGGTGATGTCCTCGGGATTCACGCCTTCCGCCTTGAGAATCTCCCGGGCCTTGGTCAGATCGCTCTTGGCGTGCTTGTCGGATTTGTTCAGTTCCGCGTCGAAGTAGAAGTTGCCGGGAATGACCATCTGGTTGCTGATGATGGCCTGGTCGCCCGCGATGAAGCGCATGTAGGCCGTCTTGTCCAGGGCGTAGCTGATGGCTTCGCGGACGCGCACGTTGTCGAGGGGCTTGTTGGGTTTACGGTTGTTGAAGGTCCAGAAGTACCAGGAGGTGTCCTTCAGGTTCTGGATGCCGATGTTGGGGTCCTTGGTCAGAGAGGGAATCTTGTCGCGGTTGACCAGGGCGATCTGCAGGTCGCCGGAGCGCAGGGCCAGGTCGTTGTCCTTGGAGCCGCGCAGGTCGAACTCCACGGCGTCCAGGTAGGGGAGGCCCTTCTGCCAGTAGTGCGGGAACCGGGGGGCGAGGAAGGTGGCGTTGGGAACCCATTTGCCGAACATGAAGGGGCCGGTGCCGATGGGCTTGGTGATGGAGTCATTCCAGCCTTCGGATTCCGGCGCGATGATCCACAGCTCGGATATGAGGTTCAGGAACGCGGCATAGGGCTTCTTCATGTGCACGATAAAGGTCGTGTCGCCCTTGGCCTCGAACCCGTCGACCTGCTTCATGGCACTGGCCAGCCAACCCTTGGACACGGTTTTCTGGACGCGTTCGAAGTTCGCGGCCACGTCCTTTGCCGTCAGGACCCGCCCGTTATGGAACTGGACGCCCTTGCGAAGGGTGAAGGTGTATGTCCGGCCATCGGGAGAGACTTCGTAGCTTTCCGCCAGGAACGGCTTGACGCTGCCGTCGGCGGCAATGCTGGTGAGTGCTTCGACGTAGACCTGCTGGACGCCGATGGAGCCGGTGTGGCGATGCGGATCGGACGTGTCCAGGCCAAGGGTTGCTATTTTCAGCACCCCGCCCCGTTGCGGCGTCTCGGCCCGCGCCGAGGAAATCGGCAGGGCCATGAGACAGACGAGAGCCATGGCCGCCCAGGCGGACAGCCTTTTCCCCCACTTGATGTTGCGTTTAAGGATCATTTCTAATACCTCCGGAAACGTAGTTCGTTGTGGTGTGGAAGGTGGCCTATGCTCGTTCCGGGAGCGGGCTGCCTTCCATGCCTGTTTTCGATATGCCCAAAAAATCCAGAATGGTCGGAGCGATGTTCACCAGGCCGGTGCGGGCCGTGGTCTCCGATCCGGGGTTGTAGTTCCGCCCCTGCGCGATCAGGAAGGGCCGGGTTTCGGCCGCGCCGAGTCCGCCGTGTATGCCGGTTCCGGTGGGCAGCAAGGACACGTCCCCGTTACCGCTTTTGGCGGCTCCCCATCGCATTCCCGGCACTCCGTACGGATTGGCCGCCTCGATTTTTCCCATGTTCACCGCCGCGATCAGCCTGCCTCGGGGGCCGTGTCCTACCTCGGAAAGTCCGGACAGGGGGATGACCCTGTCCACCCATGATTGATCCGCGAGGTAGTCGAGCGCATCCCCGAACCGGGGCAGGGCGTTCGGGGCCGCATAGAGCAGCGCGCCCGAACCCTGTGGGGCTACCGCGGCTTCTCCCCGGAGAAAGATGTCGCCGAAGCCCGCCTCGCTCAATTGCGCCTGGATGTCCTTGTAGCCGTACACCGTCTCCATGCCGTGGTCCGAGCCGATCAGGAACAGGACGTTGTAACCCTTGGCCCGGAGCCGGGAAACGGTTTCGGCGACCTGGCCGACACATGCGTCGGCCGCCCGGAGCGCTTGGATGTGTTCGGGGGAGCCCAGAGGGTGGAGGTGGAGGGTTGCGTCCGGGTTGCTTAGCCAGAGAATACCCAGAGCGAGGTCGGGGCGCGTGACGATGTCGTCACAAAAACGTGTCGTCATTTCTCTGTCCCCGGCGGCGTCGTGGCTGACGTCCAGGCCGCGTCCGTTCGTAAGCGGCTCTCCTCCCGGGCCGAAGGAACCGGCGCGGTGGTACACCCACCCGAAGTGTTCCGGGTCCAGAAAGTAGGCCGCGCCCGGTGATACGTTGGAATAGGCCACGGCGACGCCCGCCTTGCCGATGCGTTCCGCCAGAGCGGGGGCGCGCAGCGTGCCGCCCGTGGCCTGCCGCATGAAATGCCGGAAGTCGGGTTTGCCGACGTCGCGTACCACAAGGCGGCCGCGTTCGTTCAGGGCCATGGTGTTGCCGTGGAGGCCGTGGTCGGCGGAACGGCATCCGGTGGTCAGGCTGGCGGCGGAGTTTCGCGTCACGCTCGGAAACACGCTGACGTGGTCGGCGCACCACATGCCTTCGGTGCGCAGTCCGGCGATGACCGGGGTGCGCTCCTCGTTTATCCAATCGGGATTCAGGCCGTCGCAGATGGTAAGGATGGCGATGGTTTTCGCAAAGTCGCTCATTCGGCCGCCCCTCCAAGAAAGACGAGCTTGCCGATTGCCCGGTGCCGTGGCGAAAAGTTGGTGAGGAAGAACATTTATTGTATATCTCCATGTGGACCATTGAGCCGAAGCGCTCTTCGATCATTTGATTTTTTAAATCTACAATTGATTCAGAGCGTCTTGGTGACGGGCTGACGACAATTGCGCAACAACTTGTCTTTTGAATAACTAAACGAATTTTCTGGCTATTTTTGTGTGGTGCCGGTATTGTGCGGGTATATGGAGACTAAAATGCAAACCATCAAGTGGCGTCTTTCAAGGGAAGAAGGGCTTCAGTGGGCCCGTATCTGCTGGCATTATTACATCGAGGGCCAGACACAGGAGTCCATAGCGAACCGGCTCGGCCTGCCCCGGATGCGCGTGAACCGGATTCTCAATGAGGCGCGGGCCAACGGATTCGTGCGGTTCGCCATCGTTCCGCCTTTCGGCATCTGTCCGGAGCTGGAGGCGAAGCTCATCGAAAAGTTCGGCCTGAAGGGGGCGGTGGTGGTCCCCGGCCCGGCCGAGAACGAGGACGTGCGGAAGGTCGTGGGCGTCGCGGCGGGCGAGTATCTTTCGGACAACCTGGAGCCGGGCGAGGTGCTCGGCCTGACCTGGGGCGGAACCACGAGCAGCGCGGCCCAGGCCCTGAGGCCCCGTTCGGGGGAGGGGGCTACGGTGATCTCGCTGTGCGGGGGGCTGGCCAGCAGCGGCCAGGTCAACCCCTACGACAACGCCGCCTTTTTCGCGCGCTCGCTGGATGCCCACTGTTATTACATCCCCGCCCCCATGTACGCGGATTCCCCGGAGTTGCGGGACCTGCTTGTCGCCAGCCAGGCGGTCCGCACGGTGCTCGACCAGGTGCCGCTCATCACCACCGCGCTGCTGACGGCCATCGACCTGACCGACGTGTCCAATGCCACGCGGTATAATGTGCTCACCGAGGAGCAGTTGCAGTCGCTTCTCGAATCACGCGCCGTGGGCAGCATATGCGGTTATTTTCTGGATGCGGAGGGAAACGTCACGGACCACAGGCTGAACAGCCTTGCGGTCGCGCCGCCCATGTCGGCGCTTCAGGCTATCCCCAGGTGCGTTCTGGCGGCCGGTGGGGTACAGAAAAAGGACATCATCCTTGCGGGAATCCGCGCCGGTCTCGCGGATGTCCTCATCACGGACGATCTGACGGCGGCAAGTCTGCTGGAGGAAGTTTCCTTGGGTTGACGTTTCGCCCTGTTCCCCCGGGTCGGCGTGAAACCGCTTGCCGAAAGCCTGGACGAACGATTCTGTTTGCAAAAGAAAAGCCCCTGAGCATCATCTGCTCAGGGGCTTTTGTTGTTATGGACGGTGGAATCAGTCGCCGATGAACATCATCGAGAGTTCGGGGATGTAGGTCACGGCGAGCAGGACGAGGATCATCAGGCCGAGGATCGGGAGAATCTGCTTGGATACCTCCGCCAGTTTCACCTTGGCGACGCTGGAGGCCACGAACAGGTTGACGCCGACGGGCGGTGTCGCGAAGCCAATGGCGAGGTTGACGACCATGATGATGCCGAAGTGCACCGGATCGACGCCGACCTTGGTGACGATGGGCAGCAGGATCGGGACCAGGATGACGATGGCGGCCAGAGCCTCCATGAAGGTGCCGATGATGAGCAGCAGGACGTTGATGAGCAGCAGGATGAGAATCTTGTTCTCGGTGACGCCCAGGATGAAGGCCGCGATTTTGGCGGGCACCTGCTCGACGGTCATGACGTAGCCGAACACGGTGGCCATGGCCATGAGGATGATGACGATTGCCGAAGTGGAGCAGACCTCCATGAAGGCGTCGACGATGTTGCTCATGTTCAGTCCCTTGTAGACGAACAGGCCGACGAAGAGACCGTAGAAGGCGGCCACGGCCGCGGCTTCGGTGGGAGTCATCAGGCCGCCGTAAATGCCGCCGAGGACGATGACCGGAACCATCAGAGCGAGTTTCGCATCCCAGAAGGCCTTGGCGATGGACTTGGGGGAACGTTCCTTGGCTTCGCCCATCCAGCCCTTCTTTTTGGAATACCAGTAGCTGAAGGCCATCAGGACCAGGCCCGTCAGGACGCCGGGGATGACGCCGGCGATGAAGAGCTTGCCGATGGAGCTCTGGGAGGCGACGCCGTAGATGACGAACGGGTTGGAAGGCGGGATCATGACGCCGATGGCTCCGGCAGCGGCGACGATGGCGCAGGCGAAGAACTTGTCGTAGCCGCGTTCGATCATGGCCGGGATGGTCAGGGAGCCGATGGCCGCCACGGTGGCGGGGCCGGAACCGGAGATGGCCGCGAAGAACATGCAGGTCGCGATGGTGGCGAGCGCCATGCCGCCCGGCAACGAGCCGAGCATTTCGTCGGCCAGGTTCAACAGCCGGGTGGACAGCCCGCCCGAGCCCATGAAGACGCCCGCCGCGATGAAGAACGGGATCGCCATGATGGGGAAGGAGTCGATGGAGGTGAAGGAGACCTGCGCGATGTAGTCCACGGGCAGGGTGCCGGAGCCGACCAGGGTGACGAGCGAGGCCAGGCCGAGGCTGATGCCGATGGGCACGCCGACCACCAGGAAGATGGCGAAGTAGCCGAAGAGAATGGTGGTGGAGGCCAGGTCGATGCCGAACAGGACCGGGGCGAAGATGGCCGCGGTAATTGCCACGGCGAAGATGCCGGACTTGATGCCCGCCGACTTGATTTCCTTCCAGATGTCCTGCACCAGCCGAAGGCTCATCAGACCGAAGCCGACGGGCAGAATCAAATAGGGGAGGTAATACGGAATCTGGAGCGCCGGGGCGATCTGCGGGAAGCGGATCTGGAACCGGACGAGGTCGGTGCCCATGACGAGGACCACAACGCCCAGGACCAGGTAACAGAGATCGTTGACGATCCAGAACGTGGGCTGCCATTTGGCGGGCAGCCTGTCGTAGACGAAGTCCACGCGAATATTTTCACGTTTTTTGATGGCGATGGACGCCGCCAAGTAGGATATCCAGATGAATATGAACCGGGCGAGCTCCTCGGTCCAGACGGCGGAGCCTGCACCGTCGGTGAACTGGGTGATGACGTAGCGGTAGAAGGTCTGGAACGTGATTATCAGAATGATGGCCAGAAGCCCGGCGAACAGAAAGGGCTTCTCGATATTTTCGTCGAGCCATCCGAGGAGTCCGCCCTTGCTCGCTTCCGCAGTGGCTTGAGATGTCGTCATTACGTTTTCCATGAGATATTCCTTATGTCTGTCGAGGATTCAGCCTACTGCTGGATTTCCTGGACCATGGTGAAAAGTTCGGCGGGAATCTTCGCGGTAAACAGATCCCAGACAGGACGGGTTCTGGCCTTGTATTCGGCCAGTTCCTCGGGAGTGAGCTTGTGGATCTTGATCCCTTCGTCGAGGAACTTCTGTTCCGCCTTCTTTTCGAGCGCGGCCGTGATGGAGCGCTGGTAGATGAGAGCCTCGTCGGCGGCTTCCTTGATGATTTTCTTGGCCTCGACGGGAAGCGCTTTCCAATAGTCCTTGTTCACCATGAGAATATGCATGGAATAGTTGTGGCGGGAGTCGACGGCATAACGAATGACCTCGTCATGCTTGGAGTCGGTCAGGAGCGAGAAGGTGTTGCCTTCGGCGTCGACGGTGCCCTGCTGCATGGCGGTGTATGTTTCGCCCCAGGCGATGGGGGTCGGGCTCATGCCGAGCGCCTTGGCGACTTCGATTTCAACCGGAGAAGCAGTGACGCGCACCTTGAGTTTCTTGAGGCTGTCGACCGAGGAAATGGGTTGGCCTGTGGTCACGAAGTTGCGGTAACCGTATTCGCTGAACATGATCGGCTTGAGGTTGATTTCTTCGGCGAGCCTGTCGAAGAAGGAGCCCAGGGAACCGTTGTCCAGGGCATCGTATATCTTCTGCTGATACTTGATGTCCGTGATGTAGGGCAGGTCGAAGATCATGAAATAGGGCGAGAAGTTGGCCATGTTCGGCGAGGAGCTGGAAGCCATCTCCAGCGAGCCGCGCTGCACGGACTCCATGGCCACGCGGTCGCTGCCCAACATGCTGCTGCCATAAACTTCGACAACGATCTTGCCGCCGGATTTCTTGTTAACCAATTCCGCAAATTTCTCGTAGCCGAGCGTGACGTTGTTCCCCGGGGCCATGGGGTGGGCCAGACGGATTTTGATGACGTCGCTGTCGCTGTGTCCGCCCAGCTTGCACCCGGTTACGAGGAGCAGGAGACAGGCGAAGATGATTCCCCGTTTGATTGTGTTAGTGTTAAACACTATTCCCCCAATATTATAAGATGCTGAAAGAGTTATTAAAAACCACTGCCTGTCTCTAATTCAGCAAATGATGTGCCACTTTTTTGCGACAATCCCGAATGTGAAATTTGTCCTGACCGAGCAGAAACCATTGAATCGGAATACCACAAAAATACGGACTAAACCCCGGAAGGACGCGGGAAAGAGCCAAATCCAAACGTGAAAGAAAGAACAAGGTCGACTTGCAACGGGGCAGAACTACCAGCATCCACGGAACGTTGCAAACCTGCATTTTAGGGCTGCGAACTCAAGAATTAGCCACCGTATTACACTGAAATTAATGTATAAATTAAAAAACGATGCAAAACGGCAACGCGATGCAATTATGCATCGCCAAGGGAGGCGAAATTAAGCTCGTTTATGAGTTTTTTTCTTGAATTGGGTCCGATTATTCGTATCGAGGGTGATGAAAGGGGCTTGTGGGGATGAATTTCAGTGCGGGGAGCGGCAAGGGCGGCGTGCAGTAAAAAATGCCTTGGCCGATGACCGGCCAAGGCATTGGGTGAAGCTGTTCGCACAGCCTCGTAAAGACGGTTGTTCCGGCCGATTACAGGCCAAGGAGCCTGGCGGCGTTGCCGTACATGACCTTTTCGCGGACATCGTCCTCAAAGGGCAGGGCGGCGTACTTTTCCAACTGTTCGCGGTAGTCGATGAAGGGGTGGGCGCTGGCGAACATGATCTTGTCGCTGATGAGGTTGTTGGCGGCCTCGACGTAGGCGGAAGCCATGGGCCACAGCTCGTACTCGGAAAATTCAAGATACACGTTCTTGTTGCGCTGGGCCACGATGAGGGATTCGTTGACCCAGGGGTAGCCGCCGTGGCTCATGATGATCTTCAGCTCGGGGAAGTCGCGGGCGACGAAGTCGATGTAGCGCGGGGCTACGTGGTCAATGACCGCGCCGGGAACGAAGCTCGCGGTGCCGGTGGTCATGATGATGGGGATATCCAGCTCGCAGCACTTGGCGTAGACGGGGTAGTATTTGGCGTCGTTGGCGTAGATCTTGGCCAGGTACGGGTCGATCGCCGCGCCGCAGATGGTCTCGTTTTCGGTCACGGCCTGCTGAAGGTCGCGGATGGCGGCCATGCCCTTGTGCGGGTCAATGCCCCAGAATCCCACGTACTTGTCGGGTGCCTTGGTGCAAAAATCCAGGAGGGAACCGTTGCCGTTGGCCATGGAGGCGTATGTGGTCTCGCAGTCGCGTCCCGTGATGACGGCCTTGACGACGTTATTCTTGTTCAGCCCTTCGATGATCTTGTCGAACGGCTCGGGCTTCTGCTCGTGGAAGTCGATGGCTTCGCACAGATCCTTGAACATAGCGCTGTTGGCGATGCCGTTGATTACTTCGGGGGTATTGGGCCTGAACCTGAAATCGATAACCTTCATTTCAAAAACTCCTTATGGTTGGGTGCGCCGTTGCGCAGACACCCGATAAGCAAGGTCCATACCATCGCGTGCGATTGCCGAAGACTTCGGCGTTGCCTGTCCCGTCGAAAAATGGCAGGCAATTTGCTTTGTGAGATCCAATGTCTGAAATAGCTTATTTTTGCGCGGCCTGGTTCGCCGCAGGCGTGGTCAACAACCTCGCCGGATTCGGCGCAGCCATGGTGGCGATCCCTCTTGTCACCATCTTTTTGCCCATGGAAACAGCGGTGGTCAGCGCGATGCCGATCATCGTCATGCTCAACATGCAGATGGCGTGGGCTTATCGGCGGCATATCCCCTGGCGGGCCATGCCCTATGTGCTGGCAGGCGGCGTCGCCGGGGTCGCGGCCGGGCTCGCCGTCATGCGGGCCATGCCCGACCAGTGGCTTCGGCTGGCCATGGGCGTGTTTCTCGTGATCTACGGCCTGGACTCGCTGTTTCGCCGCCGTGTGATCGCCCGGGGGCGGGCGTATGACCGCTGGGGAGCCGTGGCGGGCTTTTTCTCGACCATGCTCGGTGCGCTGTTCAGCTTCAACGGTCCGCCGCTGGCGGTGTATGTCTCCATGGGCGATTGGGAGCAGAAGACGGCCAAGGGGCTGTTGGGGGTCTGCTTCATCCTTTCCGGCGTCACCATTCTGGGCGGGCAGATAGCGGCGGGACTTGAGACCTGGGAGACCCTGCGCTATTCCGCCTTGGGAGCGCCCGCCGTCCTGGCTGGCGGCGGCCTGGGAATTTTGGCGTCACGTTTCGCTTCCCAGGCGGTGTACCGCGGTATTATGCTGGCGGTGATAATGGCTGCCGGGCTGTCGGTGGTCTACTCCACCATCTGACGGGATCGCCGGATGCTGGATAACAAAGGATACGGAATGAGCAACGAACCGGTGAAGCGTTCGAGACGCATCGCACCCAAAAATAAATATCTTATCTCCAGCTATCTCTGCCAGGTGTTCGACACCATGCGGGACGGGCTCTACATCACGGACAGCAAGGGCGAGACCCTGACCGTCAACGAGATGTACGAGAATCTGACCGGGCTGAAGGCGGAGGATATCGTCGGCAAGTATGTGAAGGACCTGGTTCAGAGCGGGGTCTTCGACCTTGCCCTGAACTCCAAGGTGGTGAAGACGAAAAAGTCGGCCACGGCCGTTCAGATGACCAGCAAGGGGCGCAAGGTCGTGCTCATGGCTCATCCCATCTTCGATTATGACGAGGATGTGGAGCTTGTGGTCACCTTTGTCCGCGATATCGCGCTCATTTCCCAGCTCAAGGAGCAGGTGGTCGCCCAAAAGCAGCTCATCGACAAGTACAAGCAGGAAATCAAGCAGCACAACGACAGCCTGTATCAGCCGACGAGCCCCGTCATGGTCGATCTGTACGACCAGATTCAGCGGGTGGCCAAGACCGACGCCAGCATCCTGTTCCTCGGCGAGACGGGCGTGGGCAAGGGCGTCATGGCGCACGAGGTGCATGACCAGAGCAGCCGCAAGGGCCAGCCGTTCTTTAAAGTCGATTGCACGTCCATACCGGAAAATCTTATTGAATCAGAACTGTTCGGCTACGCGCCCGGCGCGTTCTCCGGGGCGGATTCCCGGGGCAAGCCCGGCATGTTCGAAGTGGCCGACAAGGGCACCCTGTTCCTCGACGAAATAGGTGAGCTGCCGCTGTCCATGCAGAGCAAGCTGCTTCGCGTGCTCCAGAACAGTGAAATACAGCGCGTGGGCGCGACCAAGGCGCGCAACATCGATGTGCGCATCATCGCCGCCACCAACAGGGACCTGGAGGAAGAGGTCCGGCAGGGCCGTTTTCGCAGTGATCTGTTCTACCGGCTGCACGTCGCGGTCCTGCGGATTCCCCCGTTGCGGAAGCGGGGCGAGGACATCCACGCCATGCTTCACTTTTTCCGGAAGCAGTTCAATGCCAAGTACAAGCGGAACCTGAAGCTGTCCGCCAAGGCCGAAGAGGCCATGCTGAACTATCGTTGGGACGGCAACATCCGCGAAATGGAAAACCTCATGCACAGCCTCGCCGTGACCACGCACGACGAGCGGGTGGAGTTGCGCCATCTCCCGGTCCGAATGCTCAACGGGTCCTCCCTGCAAGGCGAGACGGGCCGGATCGGTTTCGATTTCGAGCACGCCGAGGGCAAGGACCTCAAGACGATCATGGCCGAGATCGAGGCCAAGTACCTCCAGCACGCCATCGAGCGGTACGGTTCCACCACCCGGGCCGCCGAAAAGCTCAAGGTCAACAGGACCACCATATTCCGCAAGCTCAAGAAGGCTGGAATCGATAGCGACGGTATGCCCGGCTAGCGTTTCCAAAAGCCTGAAGATGCCATTTCGAGAGTCGTCCCGTAGTCGGGACGGCTCTTTTTTTATGTGGGATGACGAGTTGTTGTGCAGATTTGCATCGCGATGCAAATCTGCATCATATTTATATCATGCTGAAATAAAAGGAATTTATGCTTTGTCTGGTCGTGCGATGCAAAAGTGCATCGTGCGGCGATGGAGCAAACCGCATGGGGCATGGAGGATAGAGAGGGTGTTTTTTAGTTAAGTCTTATATTTCAGATGGTTATAATATTTTTCGTGGTTTTGGGAAAATTGGCACACCGTTTGCCATTAGGAAGTCATCGCCTGAGGGCGAAGGGTTGCACCAGAGCTTTCCCGTTGCGAAGGCACCCACATAGAACACACATGTTAAGGAGTATGATCAATGTTGAATGTGAACTGCTGCGAGGTCATGACCCCGCAAGAACGGCGCCTGCAGGATCGTATTGAGGGCAAAGAGGACAAGTATCGCAAGACTCACGCCCGTGTCTTCAAGATTCTTGACCGCATTGAAAACCAGAAGCCGCAGATCGACGTCGAGCGTGCCCTGTACTTCACCCAGTCCATGGAGAAGACCGAAGGCGAACCGCTGATTCTCCGCTGGGCCAAGGCCATGGAGCATGTCGCCGCGAATATCACCGTCTACATCGATGACGATCAGTTGCTGGCAGGCCGCGCCGGTTACCAGGGCCGCTACGGCATCCTGTACCCCGAGCTGGACGGCGACTTCCTCGACATGGCTGTCGAAGAGCTGCCCAAGCGCAAGAGTTCCCCGTTCTCCATCACCGAGAAGGACGCCCGCATCGTCATCGAGCAGATCGCTCCCTACTGGAAGGGCAAGACCTATCACGAAGCCTTGAACATCGCGCTGCCCGAAGAAATTCACAAGCTGACCTACGATGATCCCGATGGCCTGCAGTCCCGCTTCATCGTCAACGAGACTTCTTCCTTCCGTTCCTCCCTGCAGTGGGTGCACGACTACGAGAAGATCCTGAAGCGCGGTTTCGGCGGCATCCGCGACGAGGCCCAGGAGCACCTGGATGCCTTGGATCCGCTGTCCCCCGTTGACAACGCCGAGAAGAAGCCCTTCTACGAAGCCATCGTCCGCGTCTGCAACGCCGTCATCCTGTGGGCCAACCGTCACGCCGACCTGGCCGAGAAGATGGCTGCCGAAGAGTCCGACCCGACCCGCAAGGCCGAGCTGGAGACCATGGCCGCCAACTGCCGCCGCGTGCCCGAATTCCCGGCCCGCAACTTCCACGAGGCCGTTCAGTCCCAGTGGATCACCCAGATGTTCTCCCGCATCGAGCAGAAGACCGGCACCATCATCTCCAACGGCCGCATGGACCAGTACTTCTACCCCTACTACCAGCAGGACGTCGAAGCCGGCATCCTGACCGACGAAAAGGCCATTGAGCTGATCGAGTGCATGTACGTCGGCATGGCCCAGTTCATCGACCTCTACATCTCCCCCCAAGGCGGCGCTTTCAACGAAGGTTACGCCCACTGGGAAGCCGTCACCGTCGGCGGCCAGACCAGGGAAGGCATCGACGCCACCAACGAGCTGTCGTACCTGTTCCTGCGGTCCAAGCGCGAGTTCCCGCATCACTACCCGGACCTCGCCGCCCGTATTCATGCCCGGTCCCCCGAGCGCTTCCTCGCCGAAATCGCCGAGACCATCAAGGAAGGCTCCGGTTTCCCGAAGCTCATCAACGATGAAGAGGTCATCCCGCTGCACCTGTCCAAGGGCGCCAAGTTCGAGGAGATCTTCGACTACGCCGTGTCCGGTTGCGCCGAGATCCGTATGCCGAACCGCGACACCTACACCTCGGGCAACGCATACATCAACTTCGCTGCCGCTCTGGAAATGACCATGTACAATGGCCGGATGCAGAAGCACGGCGATGAGCTGCTGACCTTCGAAAGCGGCGATCCGACCTCCTTCAAGACCTGGGATGAGTTCTTCGACGCCTACAAGGCGCAGCAGGTCTACTTCCTGAAGACCGCCTTCACCCAGCAGTACCACGTCATCAACAACCGCAAGAACCACTTCGCGACTCCGTTCGGTTCCGCCATGCACGACCTGTGCATGAAGCACGCCGTGGACCTTCACCAGCCGCACGTGCCGGAAGGCATCGACCTCGGCTACTTCGAGTTCATGGGCATCGGTACCGTCGTCGACTCCCTGTCCGCCATCAAGAAGCTGGTCTTCGAGGACAAGAAGCTGACCATGGAAGAAGTGCTGGAGGCCTGCCGCAACAACTTCGAGGGCAAGGAAGACGTCCGCGCCATGCTGCAGAACGTCCCGTGCTTCGGCAACAACGACCCCTACGCCGATTCCATCGCCAGGGAGCTGGACCACATCTGCGTGGACTTCGCCAACAAGTACCAGCAGGAGCTGGGCGTGCATCTGGACGTCCGCTACGTGCCGTTCACTTCCCACGTTCCCTTCGGCAGAGTCGTTTCCGCGACCCCGAACGGACGTCAGGCCTGGACTCCGCTGTCCGACGGCTCCTCCGCCTCTCACGGCGCGGACAAGAACGGCCCGACCGCTGTCATGCTGTCCAACTACACCACCAAGAACTTCAACTACCGTGAGCGCGCCGCGCGCCTGGTGAACATCAAGTTCACTCCGAAGTGCGTCGAAGGCCCCGAAGGCACCAAGAAGCTCGTGGACTTCATCCGCACCTTCTGCGACCTGCGCCTGTGGCACATCCAGTTCAACGTAATCAACGCTGAGACCCTGAAGGCCGCACAGCGGGAACCGGAGAAGTATCGTAACCTGATCGTCCGTATCGCCGGTTACTCCGCATACTTCTGCGACCTGTCCAAGGACCTGCAGGACGACCTGATTCGCCGGACCGCTCACGACACCATCTAGCGAGCATAACAAGGCCTCCTACCTTGATAAAAACGAAGAGGGCGGCCCATTGGGCCGCCCTCGTCACCTTTCCAGCCGCCAAAGCCAAAAAGGATAAAAAATGAGCTCCCTTCTCGACAAGAAAGTTGCGGGTACCGTTTTCTCCATCCAGAAGTATTCGGTTCACGATGGTCCCGGTATCCGCACCATCGTCTTCCTCAAGGGGTGTCCCCTCCGCTGCAAATGGTGCAGCAATCCCGAATCACAGATGCCGCAACCCGAGCTCGCCTACAACCGGAACAAGTGTCTGGGCCTCGAAAAGTGCGTCCGTTGCAGCGAGGTCTGCGGCGCGTGCGCCATCACGGAAGGCGAGGACGGCAAGATCGACATCGAACGCGACATCTGCACCGGCTGCCTGCACTGCACCGAGGCCTGCCCGGCGGGCGCACTTATTACCTACGGCGAAGAGACGACCGTGGACACGGCCCTCAAGCGCGTGGAAGAGGACGAGATGTTCTATGCGCGTTCCGGCGGCGGGCTGACCTTGTCCGGCGGCGAGCCGTTCCAGCAGCACGAATTCGCCACCGCCTTGCTGCGCGAGGCGCGCAACCGCCATCTCAATACCGCTGTCGAGTCCTGCGGCGCGGCGCGTTACGAGAATTTCAAGGAAGCGCTCCAGTACGTCAATACGCTGATGTTCGACGTCAAGTCGATGAACTCCGAAAAGCACAAGGAGTTCACCTCCCAGCCCAACGAGCGCATCCTGCGGAATCTCCGGCAGATCCGCGAGGACTATCCGACCCTGAATATCCGCGTGCGGACCCCGGTCATTCCCGGCTTCAACGACACCGAGGAAGACATCGCCGCGGTCATAGCGTTTCTCAAGACCCTTCCCGGGGACAAGGTCGAGTACGAAATTCTCGAATATCACCGGATGGGCCAGCCCAAATACGAAAATACGGGCCGCGAGTATCCGCTGCCCACCGATCTCGTTCTTGATCCCGCGGTCTTTGCCCGGCTCAAGAAGCTGGTCGACGAATACAACAACTAGCGAACCAGACCTCCTCCCGAGGTATAGGAAGCGCCCGGTCCCCCTAACTGGGCGCTTCCGTGTTTTTCACGGGATCGGCAAAGGTGGCGCCGTTCCCGGCGAACGCGAAAGGCTTGGAAGGATATCCTTCCAAGCCTTTTCTTGTGGGGCCGGGTTGAGGTGGTGGCCCGATCCCGGGGGCGGCCGCCGAGGTCCGGTGAGGCGGCGCAGAGGTGCGAGGGGTTATTTCGTCAAGGCTGCCGCGTAGGGATCGGCTCCGGCGGAGGCCACCTTGGCGGCCAGGGCGGAGGGACCGTCAAAGCGGCCGAGGTCCTTGATGCAAATCAATTTGTCGTTCATGTCCATCTGGGCGAGCTTCCAGGACATCTTGACGCGGGAGATGTAGAAGAGCGGGTTGCTCTTGCCGCCGGAAGGGGAGCGGTCCACGCTTGTCACGCCGGTAAAGGACTCGGATTTGGCCCAGTCGAAACCGAGAAACACGCCGTCGCAGACGTCTTTCTGTTTATTCACACGCATGGCGATGAGCACCGGAGCCACGCCGCCGTCGGCCAATTTCGCGGTCTTGTCGGGCACGAGCATGGAGTATGCGCCGTGCTTGCCCATGGTCGCTCCAAAGGCGGATTGCAGGGCGTCCATGGCGCAGATCGGCGGCGCGCCGACAAACACGTAGGCGTCGCCGGGGCCGAGCGGCAGGTTTCGGTCGAGATACGCCTTGGCGATGAATCCGGCGTTCAGGCCGGGACAGAAATGGTCGTGCAGCTCCGCGCCCTTGAGCATGGGCCACGGTGCGCCTTCGGCCCACGCCAGGGAGATGGAGGCGACCGAGAACAGCCGGTTGCCGATGAGGCCTTTGCCCGCTTCGGTCCATCCTTCTGGTTGGAACAGGGATTCCGGGGCCAGGTTGAGCCGCTGGCTCTCGAATCCGTCACGGTCCAGCTTGACGAAGACGGCCGCCATGTTGTCCTTGCGGAAAACCGAGAACCAGAGCGGCTCGGCGCATGAGGTGTTTACCAGGAGCAGGGTCCGGGTTCCGGGCGTCCGGCCGGTCGCCATCGCGATCACATCCAGGAACGGTTCGGTGGAGGCTCCGTCCGCCTGGCCGTATCCCGCATTGGTCAGCACCATGAATCCCGGCGTGCCGGGTGTGACGGCAAGGGTTTGCATGGCGTTTTTGAGGGCCGTGTCCGCCGCTTCCATGCGCGGGGTCCATGCCGTGCCGAAATCGGCGGCCATGGCTGGGGAGGATGTCAGCAGAAGCAGAATGAGCGATGTCGTGAAGAATAGATAGATTTTTTTCATACCTCTAACAACCATACTTTTTGAGGGTTGGTATGCGGCATGTGTATAACTTTTTAAAAAACGTAGCAAGCACAAATCGCAAACAGACAAGGTGGGCGCGTCTTGGGCGGAGGATTGGAAGAGGCGAGGGAAAAGGAAAAGGCCCGGAAGGATATCCTTCCGGGCCTTGTTTTCGTGCGGTGAAGAGGCGGTGGCCTGTGGTGGATGGGGTGGCGGCCCCGCGCGCTATCGGGACGCGATGTCGCTGATGGTCTGGAGTGCCTTGCCCCGATCCTGGGCCAGCTTCTTCCACTTCTTCTTTTCCTTCTTGAGGGCTTCGATGGTGTGCAGGAGGTCCTGCACGGTTCGGGCGGGGTAGCCGTGCGCGGCACGGTTGCCCAACCGCAATTGCTCGTCGTTGTGCTGCCTGATGGAGGCGAGCTGGTTCGCGTCGAGTATCATCGATGGCCCGTAAGACCCTTAAGCGGGCTGGCAGAAGGTTTGCTGGGAGTATTCGATGCGGTCCTTGTACTCTTCCTGCTTGCCCTTGTTCCAGCGGCCCACGGGACGGTAGTAGCCTACCACGCGGGTGTAGACCTCGGTTTCCTTGTCGCAGGTCGGGCAGTGGAAGTGCTCGCCGTAAAGGTAGCCGTGGTCTTCGCAGACGGAGAAGGTCGGCGTGACCGAGATGTAGGGAATCTTGGTCTTGCTCATGGCCTTGAGCAGGAAGTTCTTCACGCTTTCCTCGTTCGGGGCCGCTTCGCCCAGGAAGGTGTGGAAGACCGTGCCGCCGTTGTACAGGGTCTGCAACTCGTTCTGGTGCTCCAGGGCGAAGAAGACGTCGGAGCTGATGCCCACGGGCAGCAGGGTGGAGTTGGTGTAGTACGGGGTCTCGTCGCCGGAGGTGTAGATGTCGGCGTAGAGGTCGCGGTCGATCTTGGCCAGGCGGTAGCAGGTGCCCTCGCCGGGAGTGGCTTCCAGATTGTAGAGGTTGCCGGTCTCTTCCTGAAATTCGACCACCAGTCCGCGCAGAAGCTGGAGCGTCCGCTGCATGAGCTGGGAACCGGACCGTGTGTCCAACCCCTTGCCGAGCAGGTTCATGCACGCTTCATGGCCGCCGATGAGCCCGATGGTCGAGAAGTGGCCCTTGAAGCCGTTCTTGAGATAGCGGCGGGAGAACGGGAACATGCCCGCGTCCAGGTTCTTCTGGACCACCTTGCGCTTGAACTCCAGGGACTCCGAGGCCAGCCGGGCGTACTCGGTGACCAGGTCCATGAAGTCTTCCTCGTTGTGGGCCAGGTAGGCCAGCTTGGGCAGGTTCAGGGTGACCACGCCGACGGAGCCGGTCAGATCGCCCGCGCCGAAGAGCCCGCCGGTCTTCTTGCGGATTTCGCGCAGGTCCATCTGCAGTCGGCAGCACATGGAACGCACGTCCTCGGGGTTGAGGTCCGAGTTGATGAAGTTCTGAAAGTAGGGCGCGCCGTACTTGGCGGTCATCTTGAGCAGCAGTTCGCCTTCCTTGGAGTCCCAGGGGAAATCCTTGGTCACGTTGTACGTGGGGATGGGGAAGGAGAAGATGCGGCCGTCCGCGTCGCCTTCGAGCATGACCTCCAGGAACGCCCGGTTAATCATGGCCATTTCCTCGGCGTATTCGCCGTAGGTGGAGTCCTGCAGCTTGCCGCCGATGATGACCGCTTCCTTGGCGATGTGCGTGGGCGGCACGAAGTCGAAGGTGAAGTTGGTGAACGGCGACTGTCCGCCCCAGCGGGAGGTGGCGTTGAGGTTGTGGAGCATCTTCTGGATCTGCTGCTTGACGTCGTGGTAGCTCAGGCCGTCGTTGCGGATGAACGGGGCCAGGTAGGTGTCCACGTTGTTGAACGCCTGTGCGCCGGCCCATTCGTTTTGGAGCGTGCCGAGGAAGTTGACCATCTGGCCGCAGGCCGCGTCGAAGTGCTTGGCCGGGGTGGACGAGCAGCGGTCGCGCAGGTTGAATCCTTCGAGCAGCAGGTCGCGCAGGGACCAGCCGGAGCAGTATCCGGCCAGGCCGAAGGAGAGGTCATGGATATGGAAGTAGCCGTGGGTATGCGCCAGGCGCACTTCCTCGGGGTACTTCTCAAGCATGTAGCGGGCCTGGACGGAACCGGCCATGTGCAGAATCAGTCCCTGGAAGGAGTGGGTCATGTTGGAATTTTCATTGACCCGCCAGTCGAGGTTCTCCAGGTAGCTGTCGGTCACTCCGGCGATGTCCAGGAACGCTTCGTTCTGGGAGCGCAGTTCGCGTCTTTTTTCGCGGTAGATGATATACCGCTCGGCCACCTTGTAGAGGCGGGCCTCCATGAGGACTTCCTGAACCATGTCCTGAACCTGTTCCTGTTCAGGCATGTCCACGTCCTTGAGTTTCTTTTCCACTTTTCCGGCCAGCCTGTCGGCAAGCAGCGGGTCTTTGATGCCGCTTCCCTGAAGGGCCTTGAAAATGGCACCGCCGATCCGTTTTGTGGACCAGGTCTCGATGCATCCGTCTCGTTTGAGGATTTTGCTGGGCATGTATGTCTCTTGCAGGCGACGCGGAAAAACGCGCGGCACGGCTGCGCTGCGGTAAAAACCGCCTGCATTGGCCGCCGATGAACGGTCTCGCGGCAGCACCGCTGGACCCGGCGACGGTTGTCGGGTGTAAACTTTCTTGTCCGCATACGGTTTCCGCGAACCGCAACCGGCAGGAAACGCTTCAGGCAGGTCTTCTGGCTCTCCCCGCCCGGCCCGCCTTCCCGCCTCTCGGCAGTGGCTCGTTGGACCGGACCTTCTTACGGGGATCACAGCGGCGGGACCGCTCCGGTTTTTCACCGGATTCCCTGTTATGGCGCAATGGCCACCTGAAGGACATCTGAAGGCTCGGAGACTAGCCGAAGCCCCGGCGAAGCGCAAGAGCGGATTCGCCGGGGCTCTGTCCCAGAATCAGCCGCAGAGCTCGGGAAGATCGGTCAGGATGTCCAGGCAGACATCTGCATTGTTGAGTGAATACAGATGGATGCCCGGTGCGCCGAGTTCCAGCAGTTCCCTGATTTGGCGCCGGGCGATTTCGATTCCCTTACGGCGCACGGCCGCATCGCCCCCGCTCTCGTTGGCCTCCTGCAATTCGAGGTAGAGCTTGAGCGGAATGTTCGCTCCGCACAGGGCGAGGATGCGGTTGAGGGACTGCATGTTCAGGACCGGGAGCACGCCCGGGACGATGGGATTGCGGATGCCTCTGGTCTCCAGCCTGCGGACCAGATCGCGGTACCGGCGCACGTCGAAGAATAATTGGGTCACGGCGAAGTCCGAGCCTGCGTTGAATTTGTGGCAGGTCCACCGGAGATCGTCGTCGATGGACGGGGATTCGGGATGGGCGTCGGGGTAGCAGGCCGTGGCCACGCCGATTTCCGGCCATCCCTCCTTGACGAATTCGACCAGGTCCGAGGCGTGGCGGAACTCCTTCCAGACGTCGTCTCCGCCGTTGCCGGGCATGTCGCCGCGCAGGGCCAGGACATTGTTGATGCCCGCGTCCCTCAGGCGGTCGAGGTAGTCGGCGATGCCCTTTTTTTCGGCTCCGACGCAGGTAAGGTGAGCCATGGTCTCAAGGCCGAAACGGCGGTGCACGTCCGCGGCGATTTCCAGCGTGTTGTCCTGGAATGTGCCTCCGGCCCCGTAGGTGACGGAGACGAACAGGGGATCAAGCCCGGCCAGCCTGTCCACCTGGCTGAAGAAGCGGGGCCATTGCTCCCGTTCCTTGGGAGGAAAGAATTCAAGGGAGAGAAATCGGTCCGTGTTCCGTATGCGGTCGATGATCTTCATTGCGTATCCTTGTTCCATGGGGGAGGCGCGGCTCCGGCCCGTTTGGGGTTTGATGTACTCTGCGTATTCCGGCAGCTCATGCGCGGCGGGATTTTGTCGTTTGTGGCTGCCCAAATATCAATATATCAAGATTCATTGATATACAAAGGCGTGCAGCTTGGCAAGCCCCTGTTTGCATTTTGATTCCGATTGGGAGAGGGGCAGAGGGATAAGCTCATTGCAACGGGAAGAGCGAGCCGCGAATGCTGTACCGGAGCGGTTGGGCCGATGGGGCGGCCGCATCTTTTTTTTGTCTTGAGTGAAATTTAGGGCTTGATTTGAAAATGAAAATGAGTTTCGTTATTGTCTATGTCGATATCCGCTGAGCAGTTTTTTCTGAACTATCTTGAAGAGACGGGGTTGAACATGACCCCGCAGCGCATGTCCATCGTCCAGACATTCCTGGAAACGGAGGGACATTTTTCCGCGGATCGCCTGTGCGAGCTTGTCCGGGAAAAGGCTCCCGAGATCGGTCAGGCCACTGTCTACCGCACGCTGAAGTTGCTCATCGAGTCCGGCCTCGCGGACACCATCGACGGCCCGGACGGGGGTGTGCTGTACGAGCGCGCCTACGGCAGGGCGCATCACGATCATCTCATGTGCCTCAAGTGCAAGCGGAAGGTCGAGATATTCGATCCGGTCATCGAGGAGCGGCAGGAGCAGATAGCCCGGGAACACGGTTTCACCCTCACCCGGCACAGGATGTATCTCTACGGCCTGTGCCCGGATTGCGCATCCGACGACTAGGCCAATCCGGCCGGATGAAGAAAGGCCCCGGAGCGAGATGTCTCCGGGGCCTTTCTTTCGGTTTATTCCTTTCGCCGTTCCCTGTCCTTCTCCGTATCCACCGGGACCGTCCCGGAATTTTCCCCGTCGTCCCCCTCGTAGTTGGGGAACATGGAGCGCAGGCCGCGTTGCAGAAAATTCTTTGCACCGTACTTGCTGTTGATTCCTCGTCTGTACGTCATTTCTAAAACCTCCGTTTGTCGTTGTTCGATTCCGGCGACGCCGGACGGCCCATGCGTTCGGCGCAGTCCGGGCACAGGCCGTAGAGGGTGTTCTGGTAGCGGAAGAGCGTGAAGCCCTGTTGCCGCGCAGTCTCCTGTTGCAGGCATTCGAGATAGGGATTTCGGACCGGGACGGTCTTGCCGCATTGTTCGCAGATCATCCGACAGGATTGGTCCCCCATGGGTTCGTAACAGGTGCCGCCGTCACTGCGGTGGATGCATCGGGCAATGCCCGCGTTGTGGAGGTGCTTGACTGTCCGGTACACGGTCGACCGGCTGATGGTCTTGTCCAGTTCCTGCACTCCCCTGAGCAACCCTTCGGGGTTCAACTGTCCAACGTCACTCATGAAATATTTGAAAATCAACAGCCTCTGCCGGGTCAGCTTGAGGTTGTTGAGGGACAGGTATTTTTTGAACGACTTGAGCGCTTCCTGCATTTTTCCCGGTTCGCTATCCCCTGTGGAAGGGGAGTTTGTTGTGCAATTGACTTTCAGTCTCAATTGACCGACCTAAGGAGCCGTTTAACTGCTGATTGTTGAGACAGTGTTTCAACACGTTGTTTTTGTTGACCATGATCCCCTCAAGGCATATCACTGATACCGAAATTCATTATCAATTGCAACCATTGGTTGCAGAAAAAAGGTGGAGAAATGGCAGCAGGCAGAAGGCTCAAGTCTTTGGCGGAAGGGGAAAACGGCTTGATCGTCGCCGTGGACGCCGGTGTCAGGGCGAGGACCAGGCTGGAGTCGCTGGGGATCATCCCCGGCGTGGAGGTCGATGTGCTCAGCAACGGGTTCGGCCCCATGCTTGTGAGCGTGGGTGAAAGCCGCGTCATGGTGGAACGGGGCATCGCCGAGAAGGTGGTTGTCGCCTGAGGGCGCGCCGCCGCAACCATCGATAACGGAGGGGAAATCATGACATTGAATGAACTTACGCCCGGGACGGCCTGCTCCATGGCCGACCTGACCGCCGACGGCCCGCTCGGGCAGCGGCTGATGGATCTCGGTTTCTATCCCGGAGCGCGGATAGAGATCGTGCGCAACGCGCCCCTGGTGGACCCCGTGGAGCTCAGGCTTGACGGCTACCATGTCTCCATCCGGCACAGCGAGGCCAAGCACATCGAGGTGGAGCTGTAATGGGATCACGGAATTTGTTGGTCGCCCTGGCGGGGCAGCCGAACTGCGGTAAGTCGACGGTCTTCAACCTGCTCACCGGGGCGCGGCAGCACGTCGCCAACTATCCCGGCGTGACCGTTGAAAAGAAGACCGGCGCCTATGCCGACGAAGGCCGCCGCGTGGAGTTGGTCGACCTTCCCGGCACCTACAGCCTGACGTCGTACTCCCTGGAGGAGCGCGTGGCCCGCGATTTTCTGCTCGGGGACAATCCCGACGTGGTTATCGACGTGGCCGACGCCTCGAATCTCAAGCGGAACCTGTATCTTCTGGTTCAGTTGTTGGAGATGGAGGCTCCCGTCATCCTCAACCTGAACATGATGGACGTGGCCGAACGGCGGGGGCAGACAATCGACATCGCCGGGTTGCGGGAGATTCTCGGCGTTCCGGTGGTTCCCACCAAGGCCAAGAAGGGCGAGGGCCGGGAGGCATTGCGCGAGGCTATCCGGTCCCTGGCCGACGCGCCGTCGCACGAACACGCTTTTCGCATCGATTACGGCCCCATGGAGCGGTATATCGCCGAGCTGGAAGAGAAGTTGTGCGAAGATCCCGTTCTCAGCATACGGTATCCGGTCCGCTGGGTTGCCATCAAGCTGTTGGAGAATGACGAGGGGGCGGCGGAGCTGCTCGCCGCTTCGCATCCCGAAGCCGATCTGGTCATGACGCTGGCCGAGTCCTGCCGGGAGCGGTTCCGGGAGGAAGCGGGCAACGCCGCGGAACGGCACATCGCCTTTACCCGGCACGGCCTGTGCGCCCGCATGGCCGGGCGGACCGTAACCATCCCAACCGACAACAGGCGGTCCCTGTCCGACCTCGCCGACAGGTATGTCTGCAACCGATTTCTCGGGCCGGTCATTCTGGTGGCCATTCTCATGGTTCTCTATCAGGTGGCCATCGTGTTCGGGAACTGGCTGGCGCTCCAGGTCTGGCCCTTGTGGGGCGCTTTGGAAAATTTTGCGGCGGACGTCCTGCCTGCGGCGGGGTTCATCGATGATCCGCTTCTGCGCGCGCTGGGGCTGTGGGTGGTCAAATCCACAACGGCCATCCTCAATTATCTGCCGATCTTCCTGTTGCTTTTCGCCCTTATCGCCGTTTTGGAGGACAGCGGGTACATGCCGCGCATGGCCTTCATCCTCGACCGGCTGTTCCGTCGCTTCGGGCTGCATGGCCAGTCCACGCTACCCATGATTCTCGGCGGCGTGTACGTGGGCGGCTGCGCCATCCCCGGAGTCATGGCCACCAAGGCCATCCCGGACGAGCGGGCGCGTCTGGCAACGATCATGATCGTGCCCATGATGAACTGCCTGGCCAAGGTGCCCTTGTACCTTATCCTCATCGGCGCGTATTTCGCGGATACCGGCGGGTTCGCCATGTTCTTCATCGCCACGGTGACGCTGTTCATGGCCCTGCCCGTGGCCAAGCTGCTGACCCTGACCGTGCTCAGGAAGCAGCCGAGCGCGCCGTTCATCATGGAGATGCCTCCGTACCATCTGCCCACCGTCACCGGCGTGATGCGCCGGGCCTTCGAGCGCGTCTGGCTCTTCCTCAAGAAGATCGTCACCGTGGTCGCGGCAGTGGCCGTGGTGGTCTTCGTGCTCATCAACTATCCGGGGCTGACCGAGAATCGACGGGCGCATTATCAGGCGATGCAGGACAAGTCCCTGGACGCCTTCATGTCGGCGGTGGACAAGACCGGGTACCAGGGGCGGATCAGCCGTGACGACGTGTTGTCCATCATTCTCTTCAATGAATCCCTCAAGCGCGCCAAGCAGGGCGTCACGGACCAGACCGAGTCCAACGTCATCAACGCCCGTTTCGAGGCCGACAATCCGGTTTACTACGCCGTGGTCAAACGCGTGGGCAAGGATGGAAAGGCCCTGAACCGGGCGCTCAAGAAGGTCGATCGGGTACGCAAGAAGGTGCGCCGCGAGGCCCGGGCCGAGCGGTTCGAAACCAGCTTCCTCGGCATCATGGGCAGGGCGCTTGAACCCGTCACCCAGTGGGCCGGATTCAACTGGCGCATCAATATCGCCCTGCTTTCCGCCTTCGCGGCCAAGGAAAATTCCGCGGCTACCCTCGGCTCCATCTACGGCATCGACGGCGGCCAGTCCGTGCAGGAGTCCATGAAGGCGGGCGAGGCCGGATTCACGGCCCTGCACGCCCTGGCCCTGATGCTCTTCATGGCCCTGTATCCACCCTGCGTGCCGACCTCGATCATGGTTCGCCACCAGTCGAATTCGACCAAGTGGATGCTTTTCTCCATAGTCTACCAGACCCTGCTTGGCCTGTTCGTGGCGAGCCTGGTCTTTACCGGCGGAAAGATTCTGGGGTTGAGCGGGTTCCAGACCATGTGGGCCTTCTATGGCCTGTGCGTGGCCGCAACCCTGGTCATGGCCCTGATCCCCACGCCGGAAGAAACGGAAGTGGCCCCTCTCATCAACGCATCGTGCAAGGAACATTGCTCTTAAGGAGGAGTATATAATGAAAAAACTGATGATCGTATTGACCTTGGCCGCCATGACGGCATTCGCCGGACAGGCATTCGCGCACAGCCCGCTCATGAGCTGCTTTGACAACGGCGACGGAACCGTCACCTGCGAGGGCGGATTCTCCGACGGCTCGTCCGCTGCCGGCGTGAGCATCCACGTCACCGACGGCGACGGCAAAAGCGTGCTGGAGACCAAAATGAACGAGGATAGCGAGTGCACTTTCGACAAGCCCGAGGCCGCGTACTCGGTGATGTTCGACGCCGGGGAGGGCCATCAGGTCAAGATCGACGGCGCGGACATCGTAGAATAGGGAAATCGGGCGCAGGTCGGCGTCGGGCCGGTCCGCGCCTTTTAAAAAACGCAGCATCGATAATAAGAGTCAATTTCAAAGTGAGGAGCATTTGATGAAAAAACGTTTCATTCCCCTGCTGGCAGCCCTGAGCGTGCTGATGATTTCCGGCACCGCCCTGGCCCATTTCATGGTCGTGTACACCCCAGAGATAGCTCTCGACGCCGGACAGGATGTGGACATGCGCATCGTCTTCACCCACCCGGCCGAGGCCGGACACACCATGGACATGGGCGGCGTGGAGGAATTCTACGTCATGAAGCAGCGCGGCGATGCGACCGCAAAGAAGGTCGACCTCATGCAGTACGTCAAGGAGATCGACTGGAAGAATCCCGAGTCCGCCAACAAGGCCTTTTCCGCGCTCATTCCCAAAAAGGAAATGCGTTCCATGGGCGACTACGTCTTTGTCATGAAGCCGGGCTACTACATGGAGGAAGAAGAGGGCGTCTACATGCAGCAGATCGCCAAGCTGATCCTCAACGTGGGCGGCATTCCCGGCAATTGGGCCGAGCCCGTGGGCCTGCCCTGCGAGATCGTCCCCCTTATCAAGCCCTATGCGGTGTGGACCGGCAACGTCTTCAAGGCGCAGGTCCTGTCCGACGGGAAGCCCGTGGCCAACGCGGAAGTGGAAGTCGAGTACATGAGCCACATGCCCGACCTGAAGGCCAACACCATGCCCGCTGAATCCTCCGTGAAATATCCCCACGACAGCTTCGTCACCCAGACCATCTTCACGGATGCCGACGGCTACATTACCTTCGGCATTCCCAAGGCTGGCTGGTGGGGCTTTGCCGCTCTGGGCGTCGGCCCGGACAAGGAATACAAGGGCAAGGAGCTCAGCCAGGACGCCGTGATCTGGGTCAAGGCCGAGGATATGAAATAGGTCCCGCTCTCACTTGATGCCCGGATGAGTCCTTCCGCGGGCGCGGCGGCGGAGTGCGCCGCCGCGCCCCAAGTGACCGAAAGCCGGGTCGCGCCGGTTTGCGTCGAATTTGGGGGACGCGACCCGATGAAGTAGCATCCCCGCGCGTTTCGAAATCGATCTGGAGGAAATCATGGATACCGTCATTGCCGTCGTCATCATAGCCGCCGCCGTTCTTTTCGTTATCGTCAAGGTGCGCAAGCAAATCAAGGCCAAGGGCGGGTGCGGCTGCGGCTGCCCCGGTGACTGCGCGGCCAAGAGGGACGCCGGTTCCTCCTGCGGGAATGATGCCCGGCGTTCCCTCGACCAATAGGTGGAAAAAGATGAGAGCGTTCAATCTCCGGTCATTCTTCCCGGCCCTGATCATTCCCGTTTCGGTTGGTTTGCCGCGTATCGAGGTACACCTGTCAACGCGCATGATTCATTTCCTCTCCGTTTACTGTATGCGGGCCTTTGCCGAGGCCGCAACGCGGTGCGCCCGCTTTTCGGCAACCTCAACACAGTAAGGAAAATTATCATGAGCAAGGTTCTGATCGTTTACGGCTCCACCACCGGCAACACTGAGAGCGTCTCCGACGCCATCGCGAAATTCTTTGAAAATAACGGGTTGAACGTGGAAATTCGGAATGCGGCAGACGTGGCGGTGGAGAATATGGCCGATGGGTTCGACGCCGTTCTCCTCGGTTCCTCGACCTGGGGGGACGACGAAATCGAGCTTCAGGACGATTTCGTTCAGGTCTACGACAACCTCGACAAGGCCGGGCTGGGCGGCAGAAAAGTCGCGGTATTCGGTTGCGGCGATTCCTCCTACGAGCATTTTTGCGGCGCTGTCGACGCCCTTGAGGAAAGGGCCGGGGAGCTCGGCGCCGACATTATCGGCGATACTCTGAAAATCGATGGCGATCCCGATTTGAACGAAGCCGCGGCCTGGGCCGAAACCATCCTGGCGAAGCTGTAGGCTCGGGCCAGGCCCGACGGTCCCGGCTTTCACCTTCCTCGCCGGGGCCGTCCTTTCCTCCCTCGGGAACCGCCAGAATGAAACGTCGGCGCGTTTGGTTCCAAGGGCTCGACGCAAAAAAGTAGGGGCCGGGACGATCCGTCCCGGCCCCTTCATGTTGTCTACGGGGTTGGGCTACTCGGTTTCACCCCAGGTCTTTGCGCTTCGCTCCACCTTTTTGCGGACCTGCCGCCAGGCTCCGTCCACGGAGAACATGGACTCGGGCAGGGCGGCCAGCATCTTCTCGTACAGTTCCAGGGAAACCGTGAAGGTCATCTCGTCGGTCTTCATGAATTTTCTGGCCGACGGGTCCAGGCCGCCGAGGACGGCTTTTTCCTGGCCCCGCTCCTTGTAGTAGAGAGGCCAGCCGACCATGCTGGTGCAGCCTGCGCCGAAGGGGGAGACCACGCATCCCATGTCGCCCGTGGTGAAGACCGTGTGGGTGAAGAGGCCGGTCAGGACCTCGGGCCGGGCGAAGAAGATGACGAATTCCGGCTTGTCGTCCTCGGTGAATTGCGACAGTGGCTTGAACACGCAGTATTTGGCCGGGGCCTCGCGAGGGTCCACCCTGAGCATGAACTCACGCATGGCGTCGGGGTTGGGCATGTACCGCTCGCCGTGTACGGGAGAGCCCTCGTAGCCGGTGGACACGTAATGCTCGATGAACCTGAGGTGAGGTTTCATCATCGAACAGTAGTACGCGCCGCCCATGCAGCCGTATTCCTCCGGGGAGATGAACGCCGCCCCGTGTTTCTTTCTGGCCAGCCAGATATTGCCCATGACGCAGGAAAAGGTCTTCATGACCGCCTGGAAGTCCAGTTCGCGGCGGTCCTCCAGCTCGCGCGAGATGGGCGCGCCCGTTTTCGGACCGAAGGCGTTTTCCGGTTTGGCGTCGGTGTAGTGGATTCCGAACGGTTCTTCGTTCAGGCCGAGGTGGTCCAGGAAGGCGGCGGTGCCGTCGAGTACTGATTGCAGGGACATGGTCGATCCTCCTTTGCGTGGTTGCCGAAATTCACCTGCCGCGCGCCGGGCGGCGCACGGAACGAAATATGCCTGTCGGACAGGAACCTTGTTGCGGGAACGTCCGCCCGCGCCGGGAAATAAAAAACGGCCCGGGAGGTTAACCCCCGGGCCGTTGTTGGATGTGGTCGTGTCGGGCGGGGTTACCCGATCAGCTCGCGGACCGCCTTGAGGGCGGCCTCGTAATCGGGTTCCTCGGTGACTTCGCTGACGTATTGGACGTAGGCGATCTTGCCGTCCTTGCCCACAACGAAGACGGCGCGGGCCAGAAGACGGAGCTCCTTGATGAGCGTGCCCCAGTTCTCGCCGAAGGACGCCTGGGCGTGGTCGGACAGGGTCTGCACGGCCTCGATTCCAGCCGCGCCGCACCAGCGGGCCTGGGCAAAGGGCAGGTCCATGCTGATGGTCAGTATCTTCACGTCGTCGCCCAGGGCCGAGGCTTCATTGTTGAAGCGGCGGGTTTCCACGTCGCAGACCGGGGTGTCCAGGGAGGGCACCGAGGCGATGACGAGCACCTTGCCGGAGAAGTCGGCCAGGGTGGCGGGGGTAAGGTCGTTGGCGGCCACGGTAAAGTCAGGGGCGGTGTCGCCGACTTTGATTTCAGGCCCCACCAGGGTCAGCGGGTTTCCTTCAATGGTTATGATTCCGGTTCGTTCAACCATGATATGGCTCCTTTCACTAATGTGGGTTGGTCGTTTTGATTAAACTAAGTATTCACGATCGGCTGTAAAGGATCAACCGATAATTACTATCGGACTTCGAAAGGCGCGGCCGGGACGCACGGGATACCGGCTTGTTCGCAAAGGAATGGGTTAAGGGGGACTCCTTCCTGTCCTTTCAGGGCAGAACAGGCGGTTTGCCGTCCGGTATGGTGTGGAGCCCCGGAGTGTAAGGGGGGCCGACGACGTGTCGGTAAAAATGACATTTTTAGTGACTGTATTAGGCGATAGATGCAGCCCCTGGGCCGTTGGCATGGACGTTTGTTGGGCTGTTTTGAGCCCTGAATGGAAATAATAATGGCTCGCGTATTTCCGATGATGTTTTTGGCTTTTCTTTTGCTTTCGGCATCGCGGGGCATCGTATTGGGGATCTCGTTCCCTGGTGAAGCTGATCGTGCCGGCGGCTCCACCAGGATTGCAATCAGCGCAATCGGCGGATCGCCAGGTTGATTTCGTGTGATCGGGCTGTAGGTTATCGGTACTGTTTTTTTCTTTCGGAAAGTCTTGAAAAAAAGTCTGAGGGGGGTATCTTTAAGATGAGTGCTTGTATTTTTATGACTCCGAGGTGGGACGTATCTCGGAAAATGGAGTCAGGTAAATTTTCTGTGGACAGGTAAAATACGCTTATGTATAGAATGCAATACTTTTGTTCCGTTTTTCGGCCGGTCGTTTGATTCGTCAAAAGGCCGGGCAGGGAGTGCCAGAGTGGAGCCTTCCGTAGGGAAAATACTGCTGATCGACGACGATCCGTTCCAGTGCGCCGCCATCGAGTCCATCATTAAAAAGATGGGCTATGATTGCCACTGCGTGTACTCCGGAATAGAAGGGTTCACTCTGCTCAAAACCAGCCATTTCGACATCATTTTCCTCGATCTCAATCTGCATGAAGGAAGCGGGCTTATGCATATCCCGCGTCTGACCGAGCTGAACCCGGAAGTGGACATAGTAATGCTCACCGGGGAGTCGGATTCCGACTGTATTTCCGAGGCGTTTGCCGCCGGGGTCAAGGACTATCTGGTCAAGCCCATCAAGGAAGAGCGTTTCCGCACGGTCATCCAGAACCTGCTTCGGCACAAGGCCCGCCAGAAGAACGAGACCGGCTCCCTCGTCCGCGAGGAAATCATCGGCGACAGCGCGGCTCTCAACGAGTGCCTTGAACGGCTGGGCATCGCCGCGAAAGCCAGCGGAAACGTGCTCATCACCGGAGAGACCGGGACGGGGAAGGAGCTTTTTGCCCGCGCGCTGCACACCAACAGCGACCGCAAGGACAATCGGTATATCGTGGTGGATTGCACCAACCTGCCCTCGACGCTGGCGGAAAGCCTGCTCTTCGGGCACGCCAAGGGGTCCTTCACCGGAGCCGATCAGGACCGTAAGGGGCTGTTTCACCTGGCCCATGGCGGTACGCTTTTCCTGGACGAAATCGGCGACCTCGACCTGGGCATCCAGAAGTCACTGCTTCGGGTTCTGCAGGAAAAGACCTTCCGTCCGCTCAGTTCCAGCAAGGAGGTCTACAGCGACTTCCGGCTGGTGGCGGCAACCAACCGGAACCTTGAGGAAATGGTGGAGCGCGGCGAGTTCCGCAGCGACCTCTATTACCGGCTTCAGACGAATATCATCGAATTGCCGCCCCTGCGTGAACGCGACGGCGATGTCGAGCTACTGACCCGCCATTATCTTCCGATTCTCTGCAAGGATAACGACATGGAAGAGAAGGAAGTGGACCCCCAGTTTATCGATACCCTGCAACTCTATGACTGGCCCGGCAATGTTCGCGAGCTGGTCAATGTCCTTCACGTTTCGCTACAAAAGGCTCGCTTCTCGAATTATCTGAATATCTACCATCTTCCCCAGCAATTGCGTATGCGACGCGTGTTTGAGGATATGGAAGAAAATGAAGAATCGGTTCAGGAATGCCCGGTCGCGCCGTTGTCGTATTATCTGCCCTCGGCTCCGGAAGAGTTCCCGGCCATGAAGGCGGCTCGGCAGGAGGCCGTGGATGCCATGGAACAGGCGTATCTTCAGCGGCTGGTCCAGTTGAGCGACGCTTCCGTCGCCATGGCGTGCAAGCTTTCCGGCCTGTCCAGGGCCCGGCTCTACGAATTGTTGAGCAAGCACAATCTGTCCCTCAAAAAAAGCTGACGGGATTCCCTCAGCCCTCCTTTATATATTATCGCTTGCCGTGCTTTTGTGGCGCGGATTTTGCTTTTGAATTGGCATGTACAGTTACAGGACCAGCAAGCGTATGCATGTGGCCGTGAAGGACGGAGCGGCCCTCAGGGAGATCCTTGATCGGCTTGAGCTCGCACTCGAACGCGACGCATCTGTGGAGACTGCGGATTTCCAGGAAAGACGCAGTGTTCCGCGAAAGCCGTTCGTGGCCCCTGGTCTCGTTCAGGTACTGAAGGCCAGCGGTGAGATCATGGCCTTTCCGGTCGAGATCAGGAACATCTCCTTGAAGGGAATGCTTCTGGAATTTGCGGACAAGGGACACGTCTTTGCCGGTATGCTCAAGCAGATCGAAGGATTGAGCGTGACCTTCATGATCGAGGCGTCCGTGGTGACCCTGGAGTGTCTCCCGCGACGTATCGTTCTGGACGACCCGGTTGAGGTCGGCGTGGAGGTCTCCGGCGACGGCGAGAACTTCCCGGACATCCAGCGCTTTCTCATGTAAGGGCGTTCGTCCGCCGCTTTGTTTTCCGCCTGGTCCGCAGGCGTCAGGTACCCCCGCGCCTATGTCTCGCGTTCCCCGCTCTAAATTCCCTTGCCTTTCCGAAAGCGGCGAAATGCCGTCCATCGTAACCCTTGTGTCGCCCTTTGTCGGATTTCGGGACACTTCCGTTCGGCCGTCGAGCCCGCATGACGTTTGCTAATGCTGTCGAAAACAGCGGAGGCATTTTCTTTTTTGGGGCGCCGCGGTTCGGTCCGTTTTCCTAGTTCACTAGTATGATGCAACTAATTCCGAGCTGATTGAGCCAGGGATTTCCCCGGGGTTTTCATTGCAAGGATCGAAAGAAAAACACGGGCTTCAAACGTTTTTTTACGGTATGTTTATTGCAAAAAAATCTAAAATTGTTGCGATATTGGAAGGGGGCTCCGGGGTGGGACCGCCCCGCACACTGCAAGTTAGGTCAAGGTAGTTGAAATGATGTCTGATTTGGTAAAAGTGTGTTTCGACATGAATCGGGAGAGTTTTCAGGCACTCAAGCGCATGGCTCGTGAGGAAGGCGTTGATTGTTCCCAGTATGTTTCACAAATGGTTGAAGGGTGCTTGAAGGATTTCGTGAGTCGGGATTGGACACTGAACGGTAAGGATCGACGGAGGCATCCCCGGGTGGATGTGTCAATTCCGGCGATATCTTGCGTAAAGTTTTCCGACAGGGAAATGCGCAGCTACCCCGTCGTGGTGGATGACATTTCCCGGGGCGGCTTGCGGATTTCTTTCCGGGATGTTTCCCCGGAAATAGGCGAAAAGTTGGCGGATTCTTTGTATTTCGAGGTTTTTTTCACCGTCCCGCAGTTGTCCCAGACGGTATCGTTCTACTGTAAGCGGCTACGCTACAAGGTTGATCGGGACATGACGATGGTCGGCGTATTTGAGGGGAACAACTCGGAGATGGCTTCAATGGTTGACGCCATGTTGCAAAGCTATATTGCGTAGACAACTTTTCTTTGCCTGTGCTATATGGGAAACAATGTCACAAAAAGAAAAAGGCGACAACAATTTGCAAAACGGAGTCGAACGCCGCAGAACCCTGCGCATCCGAAGGTCTTCTCTGATAGACAGCAAGTTGGAAGGACTGGAGAAACCCAGTATCAAGATTGCTGAAACCAAGGAAGAGCTGGAGCAGGCTTTCAGAACGGTTTACTCCGTTTATCGTGGAACGAATTATATCGCCGAGGATCATCCCTCGGAGATGTCTTTCAACGTGTTCAGCCTTCTTCCCACCACCTGCGCCTTCATCTTCAAGGAATACCTGACTGTTATCTCGACCATGTCGTTTTATATCGACAGCGACGTGTTCGGTCTGCCCATGGACGGACTGTACAAGGATGAGATAGACGCTCTGCGCGCCAAGGGACGCAAGGTGGCCGAAATCGGCGCTTTGGCGACGCCGCGGCGTCGGCGTTGGTCCAATCTGGTCATCTATCTGTCAAAGGCCCTTTTCAATTACGCGCATTTGACGGGTGTGGACGACATGTGCATCATGGTCAATCCCAAGCACGTGCGTTTTTACAAGGATATTTTTCTGTTCGAAGATTTTGGAGAAGAGCGTTGGTACAAGGGGGTGAACGCCCCTGCCGTGGCGTTGCGCATCTCTTTCCGCGATTATAACGAAGCCATGTTCGAGGCTTACGGCCAGTCCGATTTCGACACGAACCTCTATGGTTTCTTCACACGGGTCAATAATTCGATTCTCGCGTCGCATATCCTTCAGCCGGTGGAAAGGAACAAGCCCCTGAGTCCGGAAAACCTGCGCTACTTCCTGTCGCTGCGTCCGGAAATACTGGACGGCTTGACGGCCGAGCAGCTCGATCAGTTCAAGCTCCTGTACCATGAGGCATTTTACGCATAGGGCCTGATGCCGACCGATTCCCTCCCCTTCGAAAAGGATTTTTTTGTGGATATTCCCGAATTGCGACATAAGCTCGATGTGTTTCACGTCGCCTCGCACAATGCCTACCAAGAGGCCGCCTTTTGCCGAAATCTCGGCCTGCTCGACGCCAACGAACAGAATCGATTGCAACGCTCCGTTGTTGCCGTTGCCGGCCTGGGCGGCGTGGGCGGAGGGCATTTGATTACCCTGGCCCGAAGCGGCGTGGGCGGTTTCAGGCTGGCCGATTTCGACCGCTTCGACACGGTCAACGTCAACCGCCAGTACGGGGCGACGGTTTCCGCTTTTGGGCGGGAAAAACTGCGTGTCATGAAGGAAAACGCCCTTGAGGTGAATCCGCACCTGTCGCTGGAGGTCTTCAAGGAAGGCGTGACCGAGGCCAACGTGGACGCCTTCCTGGAAGGTGCGGACCTGGTTCTGGACGGCTTGGACTTTTTCGTCTTCGAAGTGCGGCGGATGGTCTTCAAGAAGGCTCTGGAAAAGGGCATCCCGGTCATAACCGCTGGCCCCATGGGGTTCAGCTCGGCCTTGCTGGTCTTCACCCCGGACGGCATGGGCTTCGACGAATATTTCGACATCCGGGAGGAGGACACCTACATCGAGCGGATTCTCAAGTTCGCCATGGGCCTGTCTCCCCGGGCCACCCACTTCCGTTACGTTGACATGGACTTCGTGAATCTCCTGGAAAAGCGCGGACCATCCCTGGGCTGCGCCTGCCAGCTCTGTGCCTCGTTGGCCGTGACCGAGGCGTTGCGTCTGCTGCTGGGCCGCAAGGGCGTGAAGCCGGTCCCGCATTACCTCCAGTTCGATCCCTACGTCCGCAAGCTTGTCCGGGGACGGTTGCGCATGGGCAACCGCAATCCCATTCAACGGTTGAAGCTGTGGATATCCAAGAATTATCTGTTGGACCGGAACAAGATCATCGGGCCGGTCACGCCTCCCCAGCCCGACCTCGCCGCCGACGGCCCGGCCGCCGTGCGCGAGTACGTGATTCGGGCGGGGATGCAGGCTCCCTCCGGCGATAATTGCCAGCCGTGGCGGTTCTCGGACGAGGACGGGCGGATATCCCTCCTGCTCGACAAGGGCGTGGACGAGAGTTTTTTCAACGTCCGACAGGCCGCTTCCATCGTGGCCTGCGGCGCGGCCATGGAGAACATGACCCTGGCGGCGCAGGCCTGCGGACTCGTTCCGGAGGTGGAGATGGCCCCCGAGGACGGCCCGGGCGTGACGCGTCTTGCCACGCTTTCCCTGAAGGAAGGGCAGGACGTCCGCGAACCCGTGCTGCACGACGCCATCTGGCAGCGATGCACCAATCGGAAATTCTACCGCAAAACGCCGGTTTCCGACGGTGTGTGGGAGCATGTCCAGGAGGCCGTGGAGCGGTTCCCCGGTGTCAGGCTGCAATGGATTTCCGGGGCCGACAGCCTGAAAACGTTCGCCGGGTCCGTGTGCCTCGCCGACCGCATCCGCACCGAGCATCGCGGGCTCCATGAGCATCTGAACGCCATGATCCGCTTTACCCGAAAGGACGCCGAGGAGACCCGGGACGGGTTGCCGCTCGATAACCTTGAGGCCGGACGGATGGGCAACCTGTTCCTCAAGGGAACCAGGCCGTGGCCGGTCATGAACACTCTCAACGCCCTCGGCGCGGCGCGCGGCGTGGCCGCGCATTCGGCCAAGGGCATTCGTTGTTCTGGAGGCGTTGGGCTTGTCAGCGCGCAATCGTCGGACATCAAGTCGCTTTTCATGGCGGGCAGGGCACTGGAGCGGGCCTGGCTGACCTTCACCCATTACGGCATACGGTTCCAGCCTGCGGCGGCTCCCGCGCTCTTTCGGCTGCGCTGGCTATTGGAAGGGGAGGAGTCTTTTTCCCCGGCGCATCGGAAACTGCTGGGCCGCTCATGGACCGCGGTCGAGGAATGTTTCCCCGGCTTTCTGGGCGGCTACCCGGTGCTTTTCTTCCGGGTTGGTTTCGGCCCGCACATCAAATACGGGACCTACCGCAAGCCGTTGTCGTCGTTTAAGGCGGACTGAGGCGGCCCTGCGCGGCTGGATCAAATCCCTCGCAAAATGTTTGAAAGGGGCCACGGTTGACGTGGCCCCTTTTCTTTTGCCGTTTGCGAGGGGTGCTGGAAGATAAAAACGTCAGGGATATTTGGCTCTTACCAGAAAAGCCATTGCCCCGTGGAGAGGACGTAGATGCCGAGCAGAAGATTGGTGACTCCATGCGACAGGGTGCACTGCATGATGCTGCGGGTGCGCATGTACAGGAAGTTGTAGGCGACGCCCGCCATGATTCCGGCCAGCCACAGGTGGTGCTCCAGGCCGAACAGTATGGCCGTGGATACGAAGGTGAAGACGGTGAAAGTGCCGTGCCGGACGGCCGTGAAATTTTTGTCCACAAGGTAACGGGCCAGGAAGGAGCGCCAGAAGAGTTCCTCCATGATCGGAACGATCACGGCGGCTCCGAAGATTCGTGCGGCGATCATGGGCAGACGCATGTTGCCGAACGTGTTGGGGTCGAACCCCTGCGGATCGCCCGTTGTGGCGAAGGGGTGGTCGAGGTTGATCCACAGGATGAACACGACGGCGCCCAGTCCTATGCTCAAGGCCGTGTGGCCGATGTTGCCCAGGTCCGCGAGACGCATCTCGTCGTACCATTTGCGAAGCAGGAGCAGGGCCAGGGCGACCAGACCGATCTTGAGCGGGTAGAGGGCGGCCCCGGTCTGGGCGGAAATTTCGAACAGGCCGGAACGCGAACCGATTTCCGGAACGGCGATGAAGGCCATATACAGACAGAATGGCAGGATGCGAGCGAGAAGCGGCGTCATGGCGAATCCGGGTTAATCGTTGACGATGGAGGAGAATTCGGACCCGGCGGCCTTGTCCGTCAGGATGAAGACGTCGCCGGTCAGCCTCGTCACCATGCCCTCTCTGGGCTCCAGCGCGATGATGACTTCGAGTACGATTTTGTCGACCTTTTCGCCGGGCGTCCGCGGCGGGATGTCGGTCAACTGCATGGTGCCCGCCTTGCGCAGCACCCGCCCTTTGATCCGTTCGTCCCCAAATGCCTCGCTGGTGAAGAACGCCTCCTGTCCGGCGTGGACATAGGTTACGAACTTCTTGTCCAGTTCGGCCCGGACGTTGAAACGGCTGACGTCGGCCACGGTCATGACCGGCGTGTCCAGGAATACCGACACATGCTCACCCGGGAGCCGGTGCCGTTTCAGGACGATGCCGTCTATGGGCGAGCGGAGCACGGTCTGATCGAGCTGGGCTTCCGCTTCAAGGGTGCTCTGGACGGCGGCCTGGTATTCGGCCCAGGCCATGAGGATGTCTTCCTTGCGCGACTGGTTCCGGGTGATGAGCATCCGCTGGACGGCTTCCTCGTATTGCTTTTCCGCCACCAGGAAGTCCTTGGCCGCCCGGTCGACTTCTTCCTTGGCGATGAGCTTTTTGGAGAGCAGCTCCTTTCGCCGGTTCATCTCGTTTCGGGCGTTGACCATGACCGATTTGGTCCGCTGGACCACGGACTGAGCCTCGCTTTTTTCTTCCTTGCGCGCACCGGCCACCAGCTTGTCGTAGTATGCCTTTTTGGCCTGGGCGGAAGCCTTGGCCGTGGCAAGCCTGGCCACGTACTGGTCGTCGCGCAGAAAGGCCAGGGGCTGTCCCTTGGAGATGCGTTCGTCCTCTTCGACAGGCACGGATTCGATTACTCCGCCAATTTCGAATGACAACTCGCGTTCCTCACTGGCCGGTTCGACGCGTCCATAGGCCGCAACCCAGGGGGCGCTGTCGTTAAGGGGCGGGGTCGCGGCCATATTCGAGGTGGAGCCGCTGATGTCGGGCAGATAGTCCGAGAGCCACTGCGGCGATTCGTGGACCACGAAGACCGAGGCGGCGATGGTTACAGCCAGAAGCAGCAATACTATTCTCATGATTTCCTCTCGGGAGCCTTTGCCCCGTTATGGGGCTGTGGGTACAGTTGGCCGTCCTCGATGGTCACGATGCGGTCGGCGAAGTCCACGGTCCTCGGGTCGTGCGTTACCACGACCACCGCGCGATCTCCCCGTTTCGCCAGGGAATGCATAAGGTCCATGACTTGCTGGCCGTTGACGGAGTCCAACGCGGCCGTGGGCTCGTCCGCAAGAATGACTTTGGGCGATCCGGCCAGGGCGCGGGCGATGGCCAGTCGCTGTTTCTGTCCGCCGCTCATGGTGGCGGGCTTGACCGCGGCCTTGTCATCCAGCCCCACGTCGGTCAGGGTCGCCATGGCCGTTTCCCTTGCCTGGCTGCGGGAGTAGCCCCGCAGGTCCAGCGCGACCATGACATTTTCCAGGACGTTGAGGGTGGGGAATAAATTGTATTCCTGAAAGATGTATCCGATGTTGTCGAGCCGGATTTTGCTCAGGGCTTGCTGCGAGAGGCCGGATATGTCCCGGCCCGCAACGCTCAGGGAGCCGGAGGTGGGCTTGAGGATGCAGCCCATGATGGACAGCAGGGTGGTCTTGCCGCTGCCCGAGGGGCCCATGAGCATGAGCACCTCGCCCTGGACTACGTTGAGAGTGGCGTTGCGCAGGGCATATTCCTGATTGCCTTCGGGGCCGTAAGCCTTTGAGATATCGCGCAGTTCTATGGCTATTTTTTCGGTCATTCTATCTCCCCTTGAAGACCAGGATCGGGTCGAGGGTCATGACCTTGCGGATGGAGATCAGCGCGGAGCCGATGCACATGAACAACGTGAGAAAGAACATGCCGCCGGCCAGCAGTGGCGGGATGACGATGGCCGTGGCGGAAAAGTCGCTGAACCGGGAAACCATGATTGAAATGGCGATGCCGAAGCCGTAGCCCAGCACGGCGCTCAGGGATGCCTGGGCGAGCAGGATGCTATATATATATGAATTGGGCGCGCCCATGGCCTTGAGGGTGGCGAATTCCGAGATGTGGTCCAGGGTGGTGGCGTAGAGGGTCTGGGCGACGATGACCGTGCCGACCACCATGCCGAGGAAGGCGGCGATGAGGATGCCCGCGCCCGCGCCGGTGTTGAACATCCAGTACTGTTGGGTCTTCCAACTGAATTCCGGGGTGGTGTAGGCGTCCACGTCCTGCACGTTGGCGCGGATGGCATCGCGCAGCGCCTCCGGGGAGACCCCCTTGTCCGCTTTTACCAGAATATAAGTGAATTCACCGGGTTTCAGGTTCGAAACACGCCAGGCCGTGTCCAGGGACGCGAACACGAAGGGCGATGTGGTGAAGGATCGGATGCCCCGGGTGAATCCGACCACGCGCGCCCGTTTGTCGTTGATCTCAACGACCTCCCCCTGTCTCGGAACGCCGAGTTTATCCACATAGAGCTGGTCCGGGATGATTCCGTCCCGCAGGTCCAGAAGATCGGTGGAGCCTACCACCATTCCCCATGGCCCGCCCATGCCCTTGGCCGGTTCGAATCCGACGATCTGGATGGATTCCTGGCCGCCGTCCGGCCGTTTCCAGTTCGCGAACTGGGTGATGAACTTCGAGGCCGAGGCCACGCCGGGAACCGACAGCGTGTCGTAGTACTTGCTCTCCTTGAGGGGCAGGGCGATGTCGAAGTTCTTTACCCCTGGAGACGTAACCCAGACATCGGCCCCGGAGTGGTCGATGACCGAGGAGATGGTGATGGTAAAGCCGAGAAACAGCCCCACCTGGATGGTGATGAGGACCACGGAAAAGACGATGCCGGTCAGGGTGACGACCAGGCGAAGCTTGTCGTGGAAAAGGTTTTGGCAGGCAATGGTGGCGATCATGGCAATTTGTTCGTTCTCCGATAAGTAAATCCGTTAGCAAATTTCGGGCCGGGGTGCCAACCGGAAAGATGTTCCTTACCCGTCCCGCGAGCGCCTCATGAATCGATTTCGTGAAAAATATGCGCAGTGAACATCTTGATGCGTGGTCTCCGGAAGAAGGAGCGGGAAAAAGGCTCTTGGAACGCCAAATAGTCCGGCAAAACCGGACATTTTTAATTTTACAAAGTGTATCATATTAGAATTATGGATATTTATTGTGGATTTAATGATATCCGCAATAGTGAATAGAAACGGTCTATCGAAAACTGCAAATCTAATAGACGGAATCACCAACACGCTGGAACAGCAAGTTTGGTGGAGCAAATCAGGATGGAGACCTGTGGAAAACTTTTTAGGGTTTTTCTAGAGATAAACGCCGGTTGCGCCTTCTGAATATAAAGGTCTCGACGGCCTGATTCCGCCGCAAGAAAAAAGTCCGATTAAACCAGACAAATTGCTGCTCCAATGGGGGAATACTAGTGAGGTGTATTGTGTAACTAGCTGATTTTATGATGGTTAATTGTTTAAAATAACGCTGGCATGATTCTGGCTATTTAATGGGCTGCTGAACACGGAAACGAAGCATCATTCTGGGAGGATGCCGTGAAACTCACAAGATTCCTGTATCTGACTTTGATAATAGTCCTTCTCGCTGGCTGCGGTAATAACGACATCGACAAAATGTTGGGCGAGGGCGAGCAGTATCGTGACAGCGGCAATTATTCCGGCGCCATTGTCATTTACAAGACCATCCTTGAAAAGGATCCCAATCAGTTGCAGGCCCGGCTCGGGCTGGCGCAGTCCTATCTGGCCACCGGCAAGCTGGATCAGGCCCGCAAGAATTTCGACAAGTATAAGCTCCAGAATCCTTATGACAAGGAACTGAACTACGATCTGGCCCGCCTTGAAAGGTTGTCCAAGAACCCTTCCAAGGCTTTGGAGCTTATCGAGACCTATTGTTCAGCCAACCCCAAATCCGTGGACGGCGCTTTGCTTTACGGCAGGCTGCTGCTTGAGGATTCCGATAACGAGGGGGCCGAGAAGTGGTTCAACAAGGCCGTTGAGCTTTCCCCCGACAATAGCGAGGCCCACATCGGTCTGGCCAGGGTTTACAGGGCGCAAGGACACATCGCCGCCGCCGACAAGGCCATCGCCGATGTGCTGGTCAAGGACCCGACCAATCGCGAAGCCCTTTATCTGCGGGCTTCCAGCGAATTGGAGCGGGGTGACAAGGAGGCCTATCGCGCGACATTCACTTATATCAGTGACTCCCATCCTTCCGACGTTTACGCGAAATACATCAAGGCCCAATCCCTGCTTGAGCAGCAGGAGTACGGCAAGGCCGCGGAACTGGCCAAGCAGCTCAATGCCATGGCCCCGAATCTGCCCTACGGACAGAAAGTCACCGGGATGTCCATGTATCTTCAGAAGCAGTACCAGGAGGCCATCAACGCTTTTCACAAGGCCGTGACCCTCGCTTCCGATCCCGAGTCCCATTTCTTCCTGGGGTTGAGCTACTACGCGGTGGGCGATCTGGAAACGGCGATCAGCCATTTGCGGGTGGCTGCGGACGGCCCCGGCAATTTCCTCAAGGCGCGGGAGATGATCTCCATGATCCTGCTCCAGCAGCACAGGGTCGACGAATCCATGGCCGAGGCCCGCAAGGTGCTTGAGAAGGATGCAGACAACGTCGTTGCCCGGATGACCCTGGGCGACGCCCTGACCATGAAGGGCGAAAGAGAAAAGGCCATCGAGCAATACGAGGCCGTGGCCAAGAGCCGCCCGAGCGACAGCGGCACCCTCCTCAAGATGGGAGCGCTCAACTATTCCCTCGGCAACGTGGAAGAGGCCGAGACCGATCTGACCCGTGCCGTGGCCGCTTCCCCGGATTCCATCCGTCCCATGATTATTCTTTCCGCATTCTACATGAAAAACGGCGAGAAGGGGCTGGCGCGCAGCACGCTTGAGAGCGGCCTGAGCGGCAACAAGAACGACTCCGTGCTCTATTTCCTGCTCGCGCGGGTGGCCCTTTCCGACAACAATGTGGAAAAGGCCCGGGAATATCTCGGCAAATCCAAGGAAAGCAACCCGGATAATCCGGACCCGTATCTGACGCTCGCAGCACTTGATCTGGCCCAGAAGAAGCCCGAGGGAGCGCTCAACGAATATTCGACTTTCGTGGACCGTCATCCCGATTTCGTCCGCGCCTGGTTGGGCAAGGCCCTCGTGCTGCAACTGCTCAACCGCCAGGACGAGGCCGAAGCCACCTTCAAGGAGGCGCTCAAGACCGACGCCCCCGAGGCGTACCTCGGTTACGCCGAGAGCCTCACTCGCAAGGGCAGGGCGGAAGAAGGTCTGGCCATTCTCAAGCAGGGAAGCGAAAAGCTGCCGTTCAATATCAATATCGAACGGGCAAAGGCGCAGATACTCCTTTCCATGAAGCGGTATGACGAGGTCCTGCTCCTCTGCGACCAGTTGGAGAAGCAGAACAAGAGCGCGGCTCTCGGCCTTCGCACCCGCACTTACATGCTCAAGGGCGACTACGACAAGGCCGTGGGCTCGGCCAGAGATATTATTGAAATATATCCTGGTGAACCGATGGGATACATAACTCTGGCCGACATCTACGCCACCAAGGGCGACAAGACCAACCAACTGGCTGTCCTGGAAGAGGGACGGTCCCGTTGCGAAGCGAATTCGAGCCTCATGGTGGCCATAGGCAACTACTATCTCGCCGCCGGGGAGACCAAGAAGGCGCTGACCTACATCGACGCGGCCATCAAGCGCGACGAGAACAACTACGTGGCCCGGACCGTCAGGGGCGACATCTGTGTCCTGCTGGGCAGGGACAAGGACGCGGCCGTGAGCTACAACAATGCGTTGCGCCTGTCTCAGCGCTATGTCCCGGCCCTGAACAATCTGGCCATGCTCTACCTGAAAAACCCCAAGACCCGGCTTGAAGCCCTGCGTCTGGGTTACACCGCCTACATGCAGCGTCCGGGCGATCCCGCAGTCCTCGATACCTTCGGGTACTCCCTGGCCGTCAACGGACGGCTCGACGAGGCCGTGCAGGTTTTGGAAAAGGCCCTGCAGGTCGCCGGATCGAATCCGGACATCGAATACCATCTCGGTTACGCCTACAAGGCGGCCGGGAAAAATGACAAGGCACTGCCCTTGCTGGAAAAAGTAGCCAATTGCCCCGACTGCGCCAATGCGGCCGAGGCCAAGAAGCTCCTGGCCGCCATCATGGGCGAATAGCCGGGGACGAGAGAGGAGAGAGACATGGTAGCCATTGCATCCGTCAGAGTCTTCAAGGACCTTCTGCTGTTGGTGTTGGCGATGTTTCTGTGCTCGGTGGTATTATTCAACGAGCCATCTGAAATGCTTGCCCTGTTCGAAGGCCGTCCCGCCGACGTATTCGTGTTGATGGGAATCATCCTGGCCTCGTTCCTGGTTGTCCATATCATAGTCCATTACCTGGCGCCTTCACGGAACGCTGGGGTCCTGGGGCTGGTCATCAGCCTGATAGTGGCTTCGAACATGACCTTCTTCATCTACTGGCAGACCGATTTGTTCGTGCGCCTGGAGGAGATGATTCCGGTCCTGTTGTGCCTCTTCGGCCTCAACCACACCCTGTGGCTCCTGTTTATCGCCAATTGGCGGAAAATTCCGGGGCTGGTGCACAGGGTCGTCATCGTGGGCAACGGCCAACTGGCCGAGGACATGAAGCTGCTGGCCGTCCAGTCCGGCGGGCGTTATGAGTTCAAGGACTATGTGGAATGCCTTTCCGGCGAGTTCGCGGACCCCGTGGCGCAGGTGGAGAACCCCACCAACAGGATTCTGGAGGCCGCCCAGCGGGCCAAGGCGAGCAAGATCGTGGTCTCCCTGACCGAACGTCGGGAAGCCTTCCCGTTGCAGGAGATTCTCAATTGCAAGCTGAGTGGTATCGAGGTTCTTGAGGCCCCGGAATTCTACGAGCGGGTCAACCGGAAGCTGATGCTTGAGAAGATCACCCCGAGCTGGTTCATTTTCGCCAAGGGGTTCAAGATCATCGGCATCCGCCGTTTCATCAAGCGGGCCCTGGATATTCTCTTGTCTCTGACGGGCATCATCATCGTGTCCCCCATCCTGCCCCTGGTCATGATCGGCATCAAGCTGGATTCCCCCGGCCCTGTGCTGTTCAAGCAGATTCGCGTGGGCAAGGGCGACAAGGATTTCATCATCTACAAGTTCCGCAGTATGCGCCAGGACGCCGAGAAGGGGTCCGGTGCTGTCTGGGCCATGGAGAATGACAATCGCGTGACCCGGTTCGGCCGCTTCCTGAGGAAGTCCCGCATCGACGAGATTCCGCAGCTCTTCAATGTGCTCATGGGCAGCATGAGTCTGGTGGGTCCCCGCCCGGAACGTCCCGAGTTCGTGCACGAGCTCAAGAAGATCGTGCCCTACTACGCGGAGCGGCACTTCGTGAAGCCGGGCATCACCGGTTGGGCGCAGGTTTGTTACCCGTATGGAGCCTCGGTGCAAGACGCGTTCGAAAAACTGCGCTATGACATGTACTACATCAAGAATTATTCCCTGTGGTTTGATTTCAAGATCATGTTCAAGACCATCTCGGTCATGCTGAACAAAATGGGGCGTTAGGGAATATCCATCAAGGAAGGAACGAGGAGATCATCGTGAAAAAGCTGTTGTTGGTTATGCTGTTCGTGTTGTGCGTGCCCGTTCTGGCCCAGGCGGAAGATTACGTCGTGGGCGAGGGGGATACCCTGGCCGTGCACGTCTGGGGCGAGGAGGAACTGAGGACCACCGTTATCGTCCGTCCCGATGGAAAGATGTCCATGCCCGGCATCGACGATGTCATGGCCGCCGGGAAGACCCTCCCGCAACTGAAAACGGAACTTACCAAGCTGCTCTCTCAACTGGTCAAGGATCCCATCGTCAACGTCTCCCTGCTCAAAAGCGTCAACAGCCGCGTCTACGTGGTCGGCGGCGGCGTTCAGCCCCAGGTCTACGACATGATGCAGCGCACGACCCTGCTGCATGTGCTCGCCTCGGTGGGTTCCCTGGACGGGGCGGATTTGTCCAAGGGGTACGTCTACCGCAATGGCAAAAAAGTCATGTCCGATTTTTCCGGACTGTTCAGCAAGGGCGAGTTTGACAAGGATATCCAGCTTGAGCCCGGCGACATGATTTTCCTGCCCGTGAAATACGACCGCAACGTCTTTGTCATCGGCGCGGTGAACGAGCCCAAGGCGATCTTTTTCCACGAAGGCTTCACCGTCCTGGACGCCCTGCTTCAGGCGGGCAGCTTCAGCAAGTACGCCGACGAGAACGAAATCGTCATCATCCGTAAGGAAGGCGACAAGCAGGTCACCATTCCGGTCAAGACCAAGGACCTTATCAAGAAGGGCGACCTTACCCAGAACGTGCTGTTGCAGGCGGGAGATTACATCGTCGCCAGCGAAAGCTTCTTCTAGGCGGAGCCGATGGCGGACAACAAATACGATATCGCGGGTCAAGACGCCTCATTTGACGCCAGGCGCTACCTCCGCATGGTGGGGGAGCGCAAGGGGCTGTTCGTTTCCATCGCGCTGTTGGTCATGTTCGCGGCCGTGGTGATAAGTTACGTGCTGCCCCGGAAGTACGAGGCCAGGAGCATCGTCTTCATCGAGCAGAACGTCATCAGCGACCTCGTCAAGGGCATCGCGGTCACGCCGTCCATGGACACCAAGATCAAGGCCATCAAGGTGACAATGCTCAGCCGGAACATGCTGTCCCAGGTCATCAAGGCCCTGGATCTTGATGTCAGCCTCAGGAACAACGTTTCCCTGGACGAGTTGATCAAGAGCCTGCGCGGCCGGATCGCCATCGGCCTCGACGAAAAGCGCGGCGTGTTCGACATTCGGTTCGCGGACAGCAACCCCGTGCTCGCCAGGGATGTGGTGAATACCCTGACCCGCGTCTATATCGAGGAGAGCGTCTCCACCAAGCGTAAGGAATCCTTCGAGGCGACCCGGTTCCTGGCCGATCAGATCGAGGTCTTCAAGAAGCGTATCGACGAGGCCAGAAAGGACATCGAGGATTACAACATTGCCTCGGGCAAGGTCCTGGCCTCCAACGAATACGTTGTCAGAAACCAGATCGAAAAGGCCCAGGAGCAGATCAAGGAAATCCAGATTCAGATCAACGCCCTGGAAGCCTCGCGCAAGGTCCTTCTCAGCAATTCGCCCTCCCGGGCCCGGCTTCGGGAGCAGGAGCAGGTCAGGAATCAGATGCTGGCCCGCTATACTGAAAATCACCCGAGGGTGAAGCAGTTGGAGAGCGCCATTGCCGAAACCCGGCGGCAGATCAGGGAAGAGGGCAGCGATGAGTTGTCCATTATTTACAGCTCGCCGGAATATCAGAACGTCAAGGTCCATATCCAGGCCCTTGAAACCCAGAAAAAGAATCTTGAGGAAGACATCGCCCAGAACAAGGCGATTCTGGACCAGATTCCCCGGGCCCAGGCGCAGTTGCAGGAGCTCAAGCGCAAGGAACAGAACGAGGTCATCATCTACGAGAAGCTGGTCTCCCGCTACGGGCAGTCCGAGGTTTCCAAGGAAATGGAATTGCAGGACAAGGCGGTTTCCTTCCGGGTTCTGGACCCGGCGGTGGTGCCGACCATCCCGTCCAGCCCCAATCGCCCCCTGATTATGCTCGCGGGCATCGCCATCGGGCTCGGAGCCGCTTTCGGAGTGGTCTTCCTGTTGGATATCTTCGACCCGTCCATCAAGAACGTGGATGACCTGCGCGAGTTCGGCATTCCCGTGCTTGCGGTCATCCCCAAGCTAAAGAACGTCGAAGAGGAACGCAAGGCCTCCAGGCGCGGCCTCCGGGTCTACCTGATCGGGGCGCTGGGTCTTCTGATAGTCCTGATGTTTCTCGGCATGGAGTTTATGGGCGTCGGCCTGGTCGACAAGGTTATCGAGAAGGGCATGGCCGCCGTGCACCAATGGAGGATATAAGTCATGAGTAGAATAGAGGATGCATTGAAAAAAGCCTCGGCAAAGAGGAGCGAGAAATTGCGGCCCGAGTCGGCCGGGACCGCTGCTCCCGCCGAAACGAAAATCCCGGGAGTCGATTCTGCGCAGGCCTCTTTTCTTGAGACGGCCGCCATGCAGACGGAAGCCTTCGAGCGGGCCAGGGGACAGCGTATGCTCGTCTCCATGAACGAACCTGTCTCGCTGGCTGCCGAGGAGTTCCGCAAGCTCAAGCAGAGCCTGGTCCGCAAGACCAAGCGCAGCGGATTCCAGAACACCTTGCTCGTGACCAGCGGAACGGTCGGCGAGGGAAAGAGCGTGACCGCCGTGAATCTGGCCATCAGCCTCGCCCAGGAATTCGATCACACCGTGCTGCTGGTGGATGCCGACATCCGTTCCCCGAGCTGCCACGAGCTGCTCTGCATGGAGAACGGCTACGGCCTGTCCGACTGCCTTATCGAGGGCGCTCCCATCAGCAAGGGGATGGTCAAGACCGGCATCGGCAAGCTTTCGTTCCTGTCCGCCGGATCGCCCGTGCCCAACGTGGGCGAGCTGCTGGCCTCCAAGCGGATGCAGGAGACCCTGTCCGAGATGAAGAACCGCTACGCCGACCGCTACATTATCATCGACTCGCCGCCGGTGCTTCCTTTTGCCGAATCGCGCAACCTGAGCCGCATGGCCGACGGCGTGGTGCTGGTCATCAAGGAAGGGCAGGCGTCCCAGGCCGACCTGCGGGACACCATTGAGGCGCTTCAGGGCGCGAATATCCTTGGCGCGGTCTACACTCAGGCCAGCCGGGCGACCCGGGGCCTGAGCGCGGAAGCGTACATGAAATACAAATATTACCACCACGCCAGGTAGACCGAGCCCGGACAGGAATACAATGTACGAGAAGTTCTTCAAATTCGGCTCCAAGCCGTTCGACCTCCTGCCGAACCCGGACCTGCTGTTCATGAGCAGGACTCATGGCAAGGCGTTGTCGTATCTTCGGTACGGCATCGAGGAGCGCGCGGGGTTCATCCTGCTCACGGGCGAAGTCGGGGCGGGAAAGACCACGTTGATCCGGCTGCTGATGAAGGACCACATGGACAAGGTGACCCTGTCCAAGGTCACCAACACCAAGGTGGACTCCCATCAGTTGCTGACCATGATTAACGACGACTTCGGGCTGGAGACCGAGGGACGGTCCAAGGCCGCCCTGGTGCGGGAGCTCAACGAATTTCTCATCGATCAATACGCCTTGGGCCAGCGTTGCGTTTTGATAATCGACGAGGCCCAGAACCTGTGCGCCGAGCTCCTCGAAGAGGTGCGGATGCTCTCCAACCTGGAGACGGACGGCGGCAAGCTGTTGCAGATCATCCTCGCCGGCCAGCCCGAACTCAAGGAGACCCTCAACAGCCATACCCTGTTGCAGTTGCGCCAGCGTATCCAGATCGGCTGCCACCTCTCCCCGTTGAAGACGGAGGAGGTCCGGGACTACATCCTCTACAGGATGGAGTGCGCAGGCAACCGGGACGCCGTGCAGTTCTCCGACGAAGCCTTCGCCCGTATCAGCGAGCAGACCCGGGGTGTTCCGAGGCTCATCAACATTCTGTGCGACTATCTGCTTATCGACGCCTACGCCGCCGAGCGCCGCGAGGTCGGGGAGCAGGATGTGGCCGAGATCGTCGACGAGCTGGACTTCGAGCGCCAGTACTGGCCGGAGAAAAAAACGGAGAGAGCCGTGGGCGGCACGGTTCAGAGCCGCGCTCGGGCCTTGCCCGGCCAGGCGCAGAAAGTGTTGCGCGCCATTCGCGGTCTGGAGGACCGTCTGGATTATCTTGAGCGGCAGAGTTCGCGCGATCTGCCGTCGACCATGGCCGGTCTTCTTGACCGCATCGAGGAGTTGGAGAGGCAGGTCGTTTATCAGAAACAGCAATTTGAGACTTTGCGTCTCATGCAGCAGACCGGGGCTATGGCGAGTCGAATCGTTCCCCCGGCCGAGCCTGTCGTGAAGCCGGAACCGCCGCGGAAAAAGAGCTGGGCCTATAGATTCTTGTTCGGAGGAGAGTGATTTATGGCTCCGAGCACTTGCAAATATTTGATGTTGAAAGTAAAGCAGGGAATATCTGGATGGGGTTTTCTTCGTTTTGACGTAACCTGCAGGACTTTACCCGGACTCCAAGATGACATCATTTCTCCCGAAAATGCTGGCGGCCGTATTGCTTGCGGCTTGTCTGTGCCCGGCGGCGTCCGCTGCCGGCCTGACCTTTCAGCCGCGCGTGACGGTTACCGGCGAGTACAACGACAATGTGGAGGAGGTCGACGGCGGCGCGGGCGATTGGGTTGCAATCGTCAAGCCCGGCCTGAGCCTGCTTTACGAACACAGTCGGGTGCTTTTGGACGTGTCCTACGACTTCGAGCACAAGCGGTATGCCAACCAGGTCCTGTCGGACGAGTACAACAACTACCTCAAGTCGAGTCTGGCCGTGGAGGCCATCAAAGACCTGTTCTATGTCGACGTCAGCGACAATTATCAGAAGGTCTACCAGAATGTGGATCGTGGAGACGTTCCGGAAGGCGATACCAGCAACGGCACCACGGACCAGAACATCTTTTCGTTCAAGCCGTATTTCAGCTTTCCCCTGCAGGAGCGGACGACTTTAACGACGGGCGCGCAATTCAAGGACATTTGGTATTCGGAAGAAGACAACGTGGACAAGCGGGTCTACTCGTTCTTCGCCGACGTGAATCACGAATTGACCGAAAGGTTTTCCATGACGCTCGGCGTCGGGTACGACAAGCAGGATCCCCGGTTCGAGGAAGGCGGATTCAATCGCTACAGCACTACGCTGGGGGCCATGTATTCCTACGCGGAAGGCTCTTTCGTGGAGGCGAGCATCACGCCCACATACACGGATTATGTGCTGACCCGGGCTACGGACAAGCAGTACGTGCCGTATTCGTTGCGCATAACCCATGCTTTTTCCAACAGGCTGACCGGCATCGCGTATACCGAAATGGATTTTGCCGAGGACCCGACTTCGTCCGTAACCAAGAACGAGTTCAGGCACGGCGTCGAGATTGACCGCGAATACGCGCGGGGCCACTTCGCCGTCGCGCTGGAATACAGGGATTACGAGTCGGAAAACACGGCCAGCAGGACGACCTACTGGCGGCCAAGCATAAAAGGAGGGCATCAGCTCACGGAACGGTTGGGATTCAACTACAATGTCTACCTGGATTTGGACACGAATCCGGACAGCGACAAGTATTTGTTCGCGTTGACCAGCCTTCGCTACGAGCTCTCGGAACAGTTTAGCTGTAGTCTCAATTATCGATTCAAGGACAACGACGCCGAACGGTCGGAGAACGACTACATATCCAACACCGTGGGCCTGTCCGTGTCCTGGGTATATTGATGACTGAGAAGAGAGGGAGGTAACGAAGGTGACATAGACATAGCAATCAGCCTGATCCCGGCCACTGTATTCCGGAGACAAGGAACGACCACACGTTTGCAAAGATTTGCGGCAGGGCATGTGCCCGCCAGACCGGCTTCGGCCGGAGCCGAAATCCCGGACAACAAGGTGAGGTCGGTGGCGAGCAAGTGCCGATCGTTCGAAATGCGTAGAGGATCGAGCACTTTTTTTGTGCGAACTGAACGGGCTATACCGGGGATCAGGTGATTGGAATATGACGACATTACGGGACACATTGGACAGGTACGGATGGTGGCTCCTGGCCGTGCCGTTGGTTTTGGGAGCGGCCTATGCGCCGGTTCTCCAGCGGCTGGTCGCCAACTGGTACCTTGACGACAACTACTCGCACGGCTTCCTCATCCCGATCATCGCCGGTTGGTTCGTGTGGCGGGATTGGGACAATTTGAAGGAGGTTGAAGTCAAACCGTCCAGCTGGGGGCTTCTGGTCATCCTGTTGGGGTTGGTTCAGTTCGCGTTTGCCTGGCTCGCCACGGAACTGTTCAACATGCGCCTGTCGCTCATCGTGGTCCTGGCTGGGTGTGTGCTCTATCTTTTCGGCGTAGGCGTTTTCAAGCGACTTCGCCTGCCCATCGGGTACCTGGTCCTCATGGTGCCGCTTCCCTATATCATCTACGACGCTCTGGCTTTTCCGCTCAAGCTGTTCGTGGCCAAGGTGTCCGTGGGCGTCCTCAAGCTCATGGGCTACGCCGTGTGGCGGGAGGGCAACATCATAGCCTTTCCGAACATCGTGCTTGAGGTGGCCGACGCGTGCAGCGGCCTGCGGTCGCTCGTTTCCCTCATTGCCTTGGCCGTGACCTTGGCCTTTCTGACGCTCAAATCGCCCTGGACACGGCTTTTGCTCGTGATCTCGGCCATTCCGTTTGCGGTCCTCACCAACATCATTCGCGTGGTCGCCACCGGCCAGTTGGCGCACCATTACGGACAGGCCGCGGCCGAGGGATTCTTCCATGAATTCGCCGGGCTGGCAGTGTTCTGCATGGCCATGTTCTTCCTCGGCGGAACCTGCTTCCTGCTCAGGCTCTGGGAGAAACGTCATGAAGCTTAGAATTTTCATCATCTGCCTCCTGGTTCTGTGCGCCGGGGCATTTGTCAATCTGCACAGCGATGTGGCCGTGCCCTTGAGCCGTCCCCTGGACGAGTTTCCGGTCAAAGTCGGCCAGTGGCGCATGGTCCATGAGTGGCGATATGCGCAGGGCATCCTCGAAGTCCTTCAGGCCACGGGCTATGTGTCCAGGAGGTACAGTGACGAACAGGGCAGGGTGGTTGAGCTGTACCTCGGCTACCACGATGGCGGACCGGATGCCGGCCCCATCCACTCCCCCCGCAATTGTCTGCCCGGCGGCGGCTGGTTGCAACGGTTCGAAAAGATCGTCGGGATCGATTTGGGCGGCCGGAGCATGAAGGCGGTCCAGGCTGCCTACGACAAGAGCGAGTCGACCGTGACCATGCTCTATTGGTTCCAGGTTTGCGGCAAGATCGTGACCAACGAGTACGCCCTCAAGATCGAGGAGATCATAGGGTCCATAACCAGCCGCAGGCGGGACAGCGCGTTTATCCGCCTGTCCACGGAGATTCCCGACGAGAACGGCGGGGCGGAGCGGACGCTGCAACGTTTCGCCGAGGATTTCTATCCTGTGATCGAAGCGTTCCTGCCTGCGCCCACGGGGGGAGATAGGCCATGACGGTTATGATGGTAAGTCAGATGCTGGTGGCGGCCCTTCTGGTCCTCTATCCGGTATATGGTCTGGTGCGGAACGGGGTTTCCCTGTCGCGGTTGACCCTGACCCTGGCCTTGTGGTCGTTTGCGGCCCTGAACGTCCTGGATTACCTCGCGCTTGAGCACGCGGCCGAATACATGGTCTACAAACGCCCGGCCCTGTGGATCGAGGCGGCTCTGTGCCCCGTGCTCCTGTTCTTCAGCCAGTCCTACAACCGGGAATTTTCCTTCAAGCGGGTACCGATCATTCACAAGGCGTTGATGATCCTTTCCTTCATTCCCGCCGTCATGACCGTCATTTTCCCGGCCTCCCGGTTCTTCTATTCCCCGGATTTCGAGATGGACAGGGTCCTGTTCCTGGAACCCGTGGCCTTTTTCTTCTATCTCCAGATTCTCCTGCTGATGGCCGTAAGCCTCTTCAACCTGGAGGTGACGGTTACCAGCGCGCGGCACGGCATCAAGTGGAAGATCAAGTTCGCCATCCTTGGAGCCGGGGCGATTATCGCCACCTACATGCTCTACTTCAGCCAGAGCCTGGCGTTGCGCTCCCTGGACATGGATTACCAACTCCAGCGCGCCTGGGGCGCGGGGCTCGGTGTGCTTCTGATTATGTATTCCGAGCTGAGCCGGGGCAGTGATGAGCATATCGTCATATCGCGTCAGCTCGCCTTCCGTTCCTTCGTGTTCATGTTTTTCGCCCTTTTCCTTCTGGGCGTGGGCGTTGTCGGCGAGGGAATCAAGCTCTTCGGCAGCGATTTCAGCACGGTGGCCTTCATGGGCGTGGCGTTTCTCGGCGGCCTGGCCCTGATCGCCTGTATGCTGTCCGAGAGCCTTCGCCGGAAGGTTCGGCTGTTCATCCAGCGTCATTTCTACGGCGACAAGTATGACTATCGCGACGAGTGGAAGAAGTTCACCAACCGCGTCATCAACGCCGGTACCCGTGAAGAGCTGTACCGCAACATCTTGATTTTCTATTGCGAAATTTTCGGTGTCGGCAACGGCGCCATGTTCCTGCAGGGTCGCCACAGCCGGGATTATTCGCCGGTTCTGCTGCACGAGATGGACGAAACCAGGCTGATTCTGTCGCACAAGTCCCTGCTGATGGCCACGCTTGCCGAGAATGCCGGTCTCCTGGACCTCAAGGAGCGGTCGATCGAATGCGAGGAGGAGGTGGCCGCCTTCCTCAAGGATCGGAAGATCCGTTTCATCCTGCCGATCATGAGCAACGACGTCCTGCACGGTCTTATCCTGCTTGGATCGCCCATCAATCCGCTTGAGCGGTACGATGTGGAAGACAGGGAGTTGATGGAGACCTTGGCGGGCCAGGTGGCCGCCCTGGTCGTGAATATCCGCCTGGGCGACGAGTTGGCCGAAGCCCGCGATATGGAGGGGTTCGGCCGGGTGGCGGCCTTTGTCCTTCACGATCTCAAGAATCAGGTCTACCCCCTTTCCCTGCTGGCCGAAAACGCCCGCGAATTCATCGACGACAAGGAGTTCCAGGAGGACATGCTCGATTCCCTGGGCAACATCGTCACCCGGATGAACGAGCTTATCGCGCAACTGACCAACATCCCCAAGAACGACTCCCTCAGGCTTGAGGTGATCGATCTTCTCGATCTGGCCAGGGACGCCGCCAGGGAAGTGCCCGACGCGGAGATCGAATTCAAGGGCAACGGGGTCAAGGCGAAAGTGGACGTGGAGCAGATGCGCAAGGTCGCCCTCAATCTTTTCCTCAATGCTCTTGAAGCCGGGGAGAGCAACAAGTTCACGGTTCAGGCGGAGTACGACAACGGGCCTGTTTTCCGGGTCATCGACAACGGGCGCGGCATTGACGAGGACATCCTCAAGGAGGGCCTCTTCGTGCCCTTCAAAACCACGAAGAAGAAGGGCATGGGGATCGGCTTGTACCAGAGCAAGCGAATCGTCGAGGCCCACGGTGGCGGTCTTTACGCCACGGCGGGCGATGCAGGCGGGGCGGTATTCAGCGTGGTGCTGCCCGATCCGTCCGGCGACAACGTCTAAGCGGCGATCAGCCATAATACATTATGCAGAAATTACTCATCATAGACGACAACGAGGAAGTTCGCCGCCAGCTCAAGTGGGGGCTGTCGCGCTCCAATTACGAACTGCTTTTCGGCTGTGACGGCGTCGAGGGCCTGGCCCTGTTCGAGAAGCACCGTCCGCCCGTGGTCACTTTGGACCTTGGGTTGCCGCCCAACGAGAACGGCGTGGAGGAAGGGCTGCGGGTTCTGGGCGAAATCCTGCGTATCGACCCCCTGGTCAAGGTCATCGTCATCACCGGCAACGAGGAGCATGACGCCGCGCTCAAGGCCGTGCAGCTCGGGGCCTACGACTATTACAAGAAGCCCATCGACCTCAACGAACTCAAGGTCATCGTCGAGCGGGCCATGTACCTGAAGACCCTGGAGACCGAGAACCTGAATCTTCGCCAGCAGTCGGTCAACGAACTGGGCATCGTCGGCGAGTGTTCCGGCATCCGTCAGGTGTTCACCCAGATCGAGCGGGTGGCCGCATCCGACGTGCCCGTGCTCATCACCGGGGAATCCGGTACCGGCAAGGAACTGGTGGCCCGCGCCATTCACAGGAAGAGTTTGCGCGCCGAAAAGGAAATGGTCTGCATCAACTGCGGAGCCATCCCGGAGAACCTGCTCGAATCCGAGCTGTTCGGCCACGAGAAGGGGGCCTTCACCGGGGCGAACAAGACGGTCAAGGGCAAGGTGGAATACGCGGACAAGGGCACCCTCTTCCTCGACGAGGTGGGGGAAATGCCCATGCAGCTTCAGGTCAAGCTGCTGCGCTTCCTGCAGGAGATGGTCATTACCCGGGTGGGCGGCCGCAAGGAGATCGGCGTGGACGTCCGCATCATCACGGCCACCAACATCGACATCAACGAGGCCATGGCCAACGGGACCCTTCGCGAGGACCTCTTCTATCGCATCGGGGTCATGAACATCGCCCTGCCTCCACTTCGGGAGCGCGGCGACGACATCGAGCTGCTGGCCAACTATTTCAACAAGAGCGTCAACATCGGTCCCCGCAAGGATTTCAAGAGTTTTAGCCGCCAGGCCATGGAGTGCATCCGCGGCTACGACTGGCCGGGCAACATCCGGGAGTTGGAAAACAGGGTCAAGCGGGCGGTAATCATGGCCAACGGCCCCGAGATTACCCCCGAGGATCTGGGTTTGAGCCCGGACGAGGCCACGCGCGTCAGGCAGCGGTCGGACGATATCTCTCTTAAGGAAGCGCGTTCCCTGCTGGAGCGGGACATGGTGGAATCCGCCCTGAACCGTCATTCCGGCAACGTGGCAAAGGCCGCGGGCGCGCTCGGGGTGAGCCGTCCGACCCTGTACGATTTGATGAAACGGCACAACCTCAGGGGCGATTAGGCGGCGACGCGCATACGGCCGCCGTCCGGGCGGGTGCGATGCCATCCGCTTGAGGACAAGAGCAGACGCAAGGTCGATAGAAGGGAAGGAGATAGGAACTATGTGCGGAATCGCGAGTTTTTTGAGCAACAGGCTGTGGCTGAACGTGCCGGACGTGCCCTGGCTCGCCGACCTTGAAGCCTCCTTCGGCGCGGTCCGGGAAAGCGGCGATCTATTCGACGCCGCCAAGCCGCTGGATGAGCTGGCAGAGCGGTTCTACGACCTCATGTCCTTTGGGCTGCACATGCGGCTCGTGAGCGATCCCGAGGCGTTGCGGGCGCTTTCGTCCATCCGGGACACCATCCGGAACCTGCGCAACGCGGCGGCCGTGAAGC